>Ga0209395_1002629_pt1 | contig 23093 bp, 20 predicted proteins | sample GOMGulsemesocosm_3_FD_184635 | JGI IMG/M metagenome (GOLD analysis project Ga0209395, IMG submission 184635) | Methane-oxidizing microbial communities from mesocosms in the Gulf of Mexico - GOM9D Gulf of Mexico (SPAdes) (version 2) | ecosystem: Environmental > Aquatic > Marine > Cold seeps... | reverse complement strand
AGCAATTGAAAGCCAGTAATGAAGCTAAAAGCAGTGAAACCAATAAAGCGAATACATCGGCTGAACAAAGCAAAATACAAGCTGTCCGTATTGTTGAACTTGTAAACCAGCTAAAAGCCAGTAATGAGGCTAAAACCAGTGAAACAAATAAAGCGAATACATTGGTGGAACAACGCAAAACACAAGTAGCCCGTATTGGTGAACTTGAAAGTAAGCTAAAATCGAGTAATGAAGCTAAAAACAGTGAAACCAATAAAGCGAATACATCAGCAGAACAAAGCAAAATACAAGTTGTCCGAATTGGTGAGCTTGAAGAGCAATTGAAAGCCAGTAATGAAGCTAAAAGCAGTGAAACCAATAAAGCGAATACATCGGCTGAACAAAGCAAAATACAAGCTGTCCGTATTGTTGAACTTGTAAACCAGCTAAAAGCCAGTAATGAAGCTAAAACCAACGAAACCAATAAAGCGAATACCTCAGAAGAGCATAATAAAACACAAACAGCCCGTATTGTTGAACTTGAAAACCAGCTAAAAGCTAGTAATGAAGCTAAAGCCAATTCAGACGCTAAAGCGAACGATAAGCAAAAGCTTGCAGAGCAATTAATAGCACAAAAAGGTGAGCTGATTGAATCTCATAAAAGCGAGTTGAAACTGAATTCTGAGCAAGAATTACTCTTGTCTGAACAAAAAGCAGAACATAAAAAGAATAAAGAATGGGCAGAGTCACTAAATAGACAACTAAAAAAACTTGAATTGGTTTATGCAGAGAAATTGAGAAGTGCGGACTTAAGCCAAAAAATGTTGGCTAAATCTATGGTAGATTTAGATAGCTTACGAGAACAGTATAGTAAAAAATTGACATCTGAAAATAACTTAATGGAATTAGTTAAAGACCTCAGAGAAAAATTACTTATAGCTTCTCAATATTATTTTCAGTTACAACAAGAGCACCCTGAACTTCTTTTAGATTCAAGTAGTGAGAATAAATAAATGTCTTCTACTTTTGAATTATTTAAACAGCAAATTGATGAAGCCATAGGTATTATTAATCAAGCTCAAGTTATAGATAATCAGGATAACAATGTTCTACCGGTAGTTGGTGATTTAATCGATACTCAGTCATTACTCGCAAGGTGTGATGCCGCTTGTGAAAATGATGAAAAAGAAAAGCCAACAATACGTATTATTCATCATTTAGCTTGTAGTGGTGGAACATTAATTTCAAAATGTTTATCAGCATTGCCTAATGCATTTTTGCTTAGTGAAGTTCACCCTTATACAAATTTACATTTAGGTAGCGGAAAACCAAGGTATTTACCTTCAGATATATTATCGTTAAGTAAATATGCAAGTATACCAAACATCAAACAGTTAGCTGCTGAGATTTTCATAAGTAATATTCTCAAAACAAATAAACATGTAAACAGTTACGGCGGTAATCTTATCTTACGAGAGCATACACATTCTGATTTTTGCCTAGGCACTAAAGCTGTGGAGAAACCTGCTGTATTTTCGTTGCTAGAACCGCATTTTCAAATTAAAAATATAGTGACAATCAGAAATCCAATCGATACATATTTGTCTCTAGTTAACAATAACTGGAAACATTTTGAACCTTTCAATTTTGAAGAGTTTTGCAAACGTTTTCTTCAAATGACCCAGTACTACAGTAAGAGTGATATCTATTGTTATGAAGATTTTGTTAAGGAACCTGATTTAGAAATGCAAAAAATGTGTATGTCCTTAGACTTACCTTTCTCAGATTATTTTATTGACATTTTCGAATTGTCTAATGTTACGGGGGATAGTGGGAGGTCATCATCGGTTATTTCAGAAAGGTCGCGTCGTGATATATCCCCAGAGTTCTTAAAAGAAATTCAGGCATCTAAAACATTAAAGCGCATTGTCAAAAAATTTAATTATTAGATATACATATGTATTTTACAATATCCGTATGATATTTATTGGTAATTGATGCTTTATAATTAAATATTCAAGAAGAATACATAAATTTATAAATAATAGGGTAAAATATGTTTTTAATCGCTGGTTATTGTTTAATCGTGTTGAAATTGTTTTTTTGTGATGTTTTCTTTAAATTTCAGGTGTTTGCTGGTTATATCTACCTTGAATGTATCGTCAAAGCATCTTTTACAAAAAAGAAAGAAAAATTATTAAATACTATAGGTCAGTTAAACAAAGAGCATAAAGGTATTACTTTATCTACAGAACAATCGGGTACTAAAATTCTTGGTTCTCAGTGTATCAGGAACCCAGGAAGGGAATGCACTGATACAACAACCTTATTAAATGGAAAAACAAATAGAATAGCACGGCAGTCCTGTTATCGGTCAACAAATCATCATGTTATGTAACATCAAATGATTAATCTCATGAAAAATAGGCATATTAAAGAGCGAGTAGTAATTGTATGCAATGGGCCATCCCTTAACAATATGGATTTGACCTTTTTAAAAAATGAACATGTGATCGGTTTAAATAAAATATATTTAGGCTTTAAAAAGTATAAATTTTATCCAAAATATTATGTGGCAGTTAATGAAAAAGTGCTCAGGCAGTCACATGAAGAAATAAAAAAATTGACCAGCATAAAATTTCTAAGCGCTAGGGCTCTTGAACTTTTCTCAGAAAATTCATTAACTCATATTATAGATACAAAAAACCCTAAAGAGCCATTTTCTAAAGATCTAACGAAAGATTTGGAAGAGGGGTATACGGTGACTTATGCAGCGCTGCAAGTTGCATTTTATTTAGGTTTTAATGAAGTGATAATAATTGGGATGGATCATAGGTTTGACTATGATGGAGAACCTAACCATTCAACGTTCCTAAAAGGTGCCGATAATAATCATTTTTGTTCGTCTTATTTCTCAAATCAACAATGGGATAACCCTGACTTGGCAAATTCAGAAAAATATTATCGAATAGCTAAAAATGTTTATGAACATGCAGGTCGTAAAATTATAGATGCTACTTTAGATGGGGCATGTAACGCATTTCCGAAACAAAATTATAGAAGTATTTTTAAATTATGATTAGCGTATTTTCAAATGTAGAATGTGAATTAGGTGAGGGGCCGTTATGGCACCCATTACGGCAGTCGTTATTTTGGTTAGACATTAATAATCAACGACTTTATGAAAAGTCTTTTCCATCGTCAACGTTAGATTATGACAATAGTTGGTTACTTCCTGATATTGGTTCGGCATTAGCGTTAGATGGAAATAATATTGATACGTTATTTATAATAACTGACCAATGTTTTAGTCGTCTAGATTTAAATAAAGGGACTTTTACTTCAATTATAAATTTAGATTTAGCTGAAAATATGAGAACAAATGATGGAGGCGTGGCTCCAGATGGTTCTTTTTGGTTTGGTAGCATGGAAAAAAAACCAACAGGTGTCAATGGAAGCGTTTTTTCAATAATGCCAAATGGTAAATTACGAAATTTTCCGTATAAAATAGGTATTCCTAATACACTTTGCTGGACAGCGGACGGAAAAACATTATATCTGAGTGATTCATTACAACAGAAAATGTTTACGATTACAGTTGATAGAGAATTAGATGTCGCTAATTCGGTGAAAGATACTTTTGTTGATCTAAGTTCTACTTCTTCAACCCCCGATGGTGGAGCTATCGATATTGAAGGTAACCTTTGGAATGCACAATGGGATGGGTTTAAAGTACAGTGCTACTCTAGCAAAGCCAAAGAACTAAGAAATCTTAGATTGCCAGTCCCTAAAGTTACAAGTTGCTGTTTTGGTGGGCCTGAAATGAAACATCTATTTATTACAACTGCTAAAGAAGGGATGACGACAGAAGAAACGAGTATTTATCCTTTATCAGGTAATACTTTTGTTGTATCCTTGCCTGTTGTAGGGAAAAAAATTCTCGCTTTTTTTATGGATGAAATATTAATTACTCATCAGGAGATCAACTAGTGCTTGCTAGCGTAGTCATTCGTACTTATAACGAAGAAAAACATCTCGATCAACTCCTCACCGCTGTCAATAATCAAAGATGTGAATACGTCGATTTAGAAATTATTGTTGTTGACTCAGGCTCCACTGACGCAACTGTAGATATAGCGAATAAGCATAAGTGTCGTATTACCCACATTCCAAAAGAAGACTTTACGTTTGGTCGTTCTTTAAATATTGGATGTGAGTTTGCAAAAGGAGATTTTTTGTTATTTATTAGCGGGCATTGCATACCGTCTAATGAAAACTGGCTTGAAGATATGTGCCAGCCATTAATAAATGGTGTTTGTGCTTACACTTATGGACGACAACAAGGTAAATACACGACAAAATATTCAGAATATCAACACTTTGACAAATGGTTTCCTGCCTATTCTAAACTGCCCCAAGAAGGTTTCTTCTGTAATAATGCCAATGCAGCAATTAAACGTACGGCTTGGGAAAAATTTAAATATAACGAAGAGTTAACTGGCCTAGAAGATATGCATTTAGCTAAATTACTCGTTGAATCTGGTGAGAAGATTGGCTACGTATCAACGGCAAGTGTATATCACATTCACGATGAAAGTTGGAAACAATTGCGCACACGATATGAACGCGAAGCTTATGCGCTACAGCGAATCATGCCCGAAGTACATTTTTCATTTACTGATTTCTGTCGATTTCTAATCTCAGGTGTCTTGAGTGACTTTGGGGCAGCTATAAGAGAAAAAGTTTTTTTAAGTAAGTTTTATGAGATAGTTTTATTCCGTTTTAATCATTATTGGGGTACATATAAAGGTAATCAGGAGCAAAGAAAACTTTCGGCGCAACGTAAACATAATTACTTTTATCCAAAAGATTTAGAAAAAGAGATTTATAATGAGAAATAAAGTAGTAGCATTATTGCCAATGAAAGCAAACAGCGAACGCGTTAAAGGAAAAAACTTTAGAGAGCTTGCTGGTAAACCATTATTTAAATGGATTTTAGATTCATTACTTGCTGTAAAAGAAATTGATTGTGTAGTGATTAATACTGATGCACGTCATATTTTAGCTGAAAATGGCTTAGTTGAAAGTGAGCGAGTAATTATTCGTGATAGAAAACCTGAGTTATGTGGGGATATGGTCAGTATGAATCTTATTTTAGCTGATGATATTCAAGCGATAGATGCAGATACATATTTGATGACACATACAACCAACCCATTAATTTCTGCTGATACAATTCAAAGTGGGTTTGCAAAACTCGCTAAAAATCCAGATAAAGACTCATTGTTTACGGTAAATAAAATTCAAACACGTTTTTATCGAGAAGACTGCAGTGCAGTAAATCATGACCCTGATAACTTATTGCGCACTCAAGATTTAGAACCTTGGTACGAAGAAAATTCATGTTTGTTCTACTTCACCAAAGAATCATTTTTAAAAACCAATGCCCGTATTGGTAGTAAACCGCTAATGTTATTAACACCACCATTAGAGTCATTGGATATTGATGAACCACACGATTGGGAAATGGTTGCTGCATTAGCCAATTATAATAGAAAGTAGGGATGTTTTTAATGAATAATAATATGAAAATTTTAGTTACTTGCCCACCTATGTTAGGAATGTTCAACGAGTTTGTTGAACCAGCAAAAAAATTAGGTATCGAATTAGTTGCCGCAGAAACGACACAAATCTTAACAGAAGAAGAATTAATAGAATTGTTGCCACATTACGATGGTTGGATTATTGGTGATGATCCAGCAACTAAACGAGTTTTTGAAGCCGGTTTGACAGGAAAATTAAAAGCTGCAGTTAAGTGGGGTATTGGTGTTGATAACGTTGATTTTTCAGCATGTAAAGAGCTGAATATCCCCATTGTTAACACTCCTAATATGTTTGGTGGAGAGGTGGCAGACGTTGCGTTAGCATTTCTTTTAGGGTTAGCCAGAGAAACGTATTACATTGATCGCGAAATACGTTCAACTTATGGCTGGCCAAAACCGGCAGGTATGAGTGTTGCTGGAAAAACAGTCGGCGTTGTTGGTTTTGGTGATATTGGCAAAAGTACCGTTAAACGCTTAAGCGGTTTTGATGTAAACGTTACAGTATACGATCCAGGTGTAGATGGAAATCAAGGTTTTGATTTTGTTACTCGCAAGAGCTTTCCTGATGGATTAGAAGATTTAGATTTTTTAATTTTTACCTGTGCGTTAAATAAGCATAACTTCCATATGTTAAACACTAAAACATTAGAGAAATTAAAAAAGGGGGCTAAAGTAATTAATGTAGCGCGCGGACCTCTTATTGATGAGAACGCATTAATTAAAGCGTTACACTCAGGGCACATTTCAGCCGCTGCACTCGATGTATTTGAAGAAGAACCATTACCGAAGAATTCACCATTGCGAGATATGCCACAGTGTATATTTGGCTCTCATAATGGCTCTAATACCAAAGAAGGGGTTCGCCGGGCGACCTATGAAGCTATGTCAAAAGTTGCAGGTTTCCTTCATGGCAAATAGAGGTAAACCTTGGGCACTTATTACAGGTGCAAATGGCGGAATAGGTAAAGCATTGGTATCTGAATTTGTTCAAAGTGGTTATAACGTTATCGCAACAGACATTTTAGAAACGAATGACAGGAATCATGAAGGCATTGTTTCTATCCAGCTTGATCTACAGAAGTTTGTACTTGATGAAACATATGCACGAGTTTTTGCCAACAAAATAGAAAAAACCACTAATTCCATGGGGCTTTCCGTATTAGTAAATAATGCAGCGGTGCAAATTCTTAATAATGTAAAAAATATTACTAGAACACAATGGCGAACAAGTTTTGATGTGAATTTATCCGCACCATTCTTTATGGTGCAAACATTCATGTCTGACTTAGAAAAAAACAGTGGTTCAATAGTCAATATCAGTAGCATTCATGCCACGCAAACAAAAAAAGAATTTTGTGCATATGCAACCACCAAAGCGGGTTTAAGTTCGCTTACTAGAAACCTAGCGTTAGATTTAGGTAATAAAGTAAGAGTAAATGCTATAGAACCTGCAGCAGTAGCCACTGAAATGTTAAAAGCAGGTTTTGATGGTAAGGATAAGCAATATAAGCAACTTGAAGAGTTTCATCCGTTAGCTAGAATTGCAGCACCAAAAGAAGTCGCGGAATTAGCCCTTTTTTTGTGCTCTGAAAAAGCGCGTTTTGTCCATGGTGCATGTATTAGTGCCTCTGGTGGTATACAAGGATGCTTACTTGATCCAATTGGTGAATAGCTAATATTTTTAATTTTTTTGCAGAGAGTTCAATGAATATATATTTACATATTGGTTCAACAAAAACAGGAACAACATCGATACAGGATTTTATGGCTAATAATTTTCATTTTTTTAAAAAATGTGGAATTAAATATCCTAGGTTTTGTGGGGATACTAATCATAAAGTTTCAAATCATATAAAGTTAGCGGGCTATGCCTGTAATCCAAATAAGGAGAACATTGTTAGAAAAATGCTTAAGTTATATGATTTAGATAGCTCGATTGATTTCATTAATCGCTTTAGAATGGCATTTGAAAAAAATGTAAATTTAGATGGGTACGACTATGTTTTTTCTAGTGAACACTGCTCAGCTCTTCTGACTTCAGAAGAAGAAATAAAAATGTTATACGATCTTTTAACGTGCAAAGGTCATAATGTTAAAGTAATTTTTTATGCTAGAGAACAAGTTAGTTATCTTCTTAGCTCTTACTCAACACAACTTAAAAATGGTTCTACTCATGATATTTTATACCCAAATTCCGAGCAAATAAATGACAAATATGATTATTATGCTATTTTGCAAAAATGGGCAAAAGTATTTGGAAATGAAAATATAGTTGCTAGGGTTTTTGATAAAGATGAACTCTATCAAAATGATGTTGTGAATGATTTTTTATCTATTATAGATAATGGCCAAATAGATGTTAATGATCTTGTTTTTGAGAAAATTAAAAATGAAGCTTTAGGTACTAAAAGTGCTTTGTTTATGAAATATTTTAATAATAAATTTCCTCGTGTGATTGATGGGAAGTTAAATAAAAATCGGGGGGGTATTGCTCAATCTATAGAGAATGTGGCGCATGGTAGTAAAATAAAATGCCCGAGTAGAGTCGCTGACAGGTTGAGAGATGAACTTTGTGCATCTAATAAAAACTTTCGATTGACTTTTCTTGATGGCCAGTTGTCTAGTCCTTTCAAAACGTCGTCATCTTCAAGTGGTATAAAGCTATTAGATGAGGAAGAACTGTCTAAAGATGAGGTTATGGAAATGTGGGCAATTATTTATAATAATAAGTATAAAAGGTAAACAAAATGAAAAGGATTAACTTTTTCCCAGAAGTATCTTCAGTTACAGACCTCTCAGATTTAATCTTTAGAGCTGCATGGCATTTTGATTTTTTGGAAAATTTTACATTTTATATATTTTCAAAAGAAGAGCTCAACATTGAAGCTATTACATTGCCAGATGGCTTCTCTAAAGAAGCAAAAGAAAAAGTAGCCTCTTTTGTTAAGAAATTAGTATTAACAACAAGCGATACTCTTGATTATGTTGAACACATTACGAATAGTGCAGCTATCATCAAATGGATCGAAGATGATGATCATCTGAATAATATTTTAAAAAAGCATGCTAAATGCACAATATATCGGGTTGATCCTAAGTTAGTACGGCAGGAAGGTTCGTTTTATATTCAGTGTGCTTATGACTTACTACTTGATAAAGAAAAACTCATCTTAGAATCAAAAAATAAGTTTATGGCACTTAAAAATAAATTAGGTAATTATAAAGAGTCATGGCTCTTGGCTACAGGGCCTAGTGTGGATAAGTATATTAATCATAATTTTGATGACGCATTAACCATAGCCTGTAACAGTACTGTTCTTGATAATGAGTTGATGAAAAGATGTGATCCTAAAATATTGGTTTTTGCTGATCCCATATTTCATTTTGGAATATCACAATATGCTCAAGAATTTAGGAAAATAGTAGCCGACAAATTTAAAAGCACAGATATTACCGTTATTATTCCTTTTAAATATTATGCTTTGCTATGTAGTATATTTCCTCAGTATGCGCATAGGATTATTGGTGTTCCTCTTGATGCATCTATTGACTTCAATTCGGACATTAGTGAATCTTTTTCGGTTAAAAGCACTGCAAACATATTGACATTATTATTACTTCCTGTTGCCACTACTTTCTCTGATTCTGTTAATATTCTAGGTTGCGATGGGCGTCCATTCGAAGAAGATGATTATTTTTGGGGGCATGGTAAAACCGTTCAAATCAATAGTAAAATGGACAATATCCAACAAGTCCACCCTGGTTTTTTCAAAATTGATTATAATGAATATTATTATGAACATTGCCATACATTAGAGTGCTTAATGCGCAAAGGTGAGAGTGAAGGTAAAACGTTTAAACACCATGCTAACTCTTTTATACCTGCACTTAGGGATAGAAATGAATCATATAAATTAACTAAATCTATCAAAGGTAAGCATGTTCTTTTGATTGAGCCGGATGGTATTGGAGTTAATGGCCATTATGTTCCTTGGTATAATCAAGTTCTGGGCGAACTTGATAAGCATAACACCCAATTAACAGTGTTATGTAACCTGAAACAAGATCCTACATTATATAACTCGAAAGGAATTAATGTTTTTACTTCGCATTCTTGGGGAATTAGTCGAGGTGATTGGTGCTTTAAAAAGGGCTATGAAAACCACGCTTCTTTTATACGTTTCTTTGATGAACTTGAAAGTGCAGCCATTAATTATTGTAAATTAAATAATACCAATGAAATAACGTTTTTCATGTATTACGGATCCACTCAGATATTGAGTGGTTTTCATGCAGTAATTAAAAAGTTGAAAGCTTTAAAGATTAAGGTCTACCTGTCAATTTGTTTGTTTCATGAATCAGTCATATTGAATTCAAATATAACTGAACCAAGACTGCCACCTAATGCCCGCAGCGTATTACTCGAAGCTCTCTCGCAATCAGACAGTTATACGGTTACTTCTGTTACTAAAGCACTTCAAGATTATATCTACAAAAAGGTAAACGTACAGACTCTAGTGATGCCTAACCCAATACCTAACGGAATAGCAGAAAATGATATTCACCAGTTGGAATATGATCAGAGTCGTGCTTATCACGTTGTCTTTCCATGTGCTCTACGCGAGGAAAAAGGCGGGTCGTTAGTAAAGCGTTTAATACAAGATATTATTGACCATAAAGTAACTAATGAAGGCTTTCACTTCTTTGTACGTAGGATCGAAGGTATTAATCTTGATGGCATAGATTGTATTACTTGGATCGAAAATAATATTCCCGATGAAGATTACGACGGATTACTCAGAAATGCTGATAGTATTGTGATTCCGTATCTTGCGCCCCACTTTACTTACCGAACGTCTGGTATTGTGGTTGATGCTATGGCAGCAAAAAAACCTATTATTGTTATAGAAGATACTTGGTTAGCAGAAGTTGTGAAAAACAATAATGCGGGCATTGCTATTCGTTATTATTCTTCAAGTAGTTTTATGAGTGCGTTAATTGTATTTAAACGTAATCAAAGGTTATTATCCAAACATTCAAAAATGAGTTTTGATCGCTATCATTTGGAGCATAGTTGGATTTCTTTAGTAAAGACGATGCTTTTACAATAGCAATAGCAATAGCAATATAAAATATAAAATATAAAATATAAAATATAAAATATAAAATATAAAAAGGATTGTAATGAAAAAAGCGTTAATTACCGGTGTAACCGGGCAAGACGGTTCATATTTAGCCGAATTCTTATTAGAGAAGGGATATGAAGTACATGGAATTAAGCGTCGTGCTTCGTCATTAAATACTGAACGAGTTGATCATATTTATCAAGATCGGCATGAAACAAGCCCTAAGTTTTTTTTACATTACGGGGATTTAACTGATTCATCAAACTTAACGCGCATTATTAAAGATGTTCAACCCGATGAAGTGTATAACCTTGGTGCACAATCTCATGTTGCCGTTTCGTTTGAATGTCCTGAATATACTGCTGATGTTGATGCTATGGGTACGTTGCGCTTGTTAGAAGCAATTCGTTTTCTAGGTTTGGAAAAGAAAACCAAATTCTATCAAGCGTCAACCTCTGAGCTGTATGGTGAAGTACAAGAAATACCTCAAAAAGAAACTACCCCCTTCCATCCACGTTCACCTTATGCAGTAGCAAAAATGTATGCTTACTGGATTGTGGTCAATTATCGCGAGTCTTATGGTATGTATGCCTGTAATGGTATTTTGTTTAACCATGAGTCTCCACGTCGTGGAGAGACTTTTGTAACCCGTAAAATCACCCGTGCTATTGCCAATATTTCACAAGGATTAGAGCCTTGTTTGTATTTAGGTAATATGGATGCACTTCGTGATTGGGGCCATGCCAAAGATTACGTTCGTATGCAATGGATGATGCTACAACAAGACGTTGCTGATGATTTTGTTATTGCCACAGGCAAACAAATTTCTGTTCGTGAGTTTGTTCGTATGTCAGCAGCTGAAGTTGGAATAATACTTGAGTTTAGTGGTGAAGGGCTTGACGAAGTTGCAACAGTTGTTACTGTAGTAGGTGACAACGCTCATGGTGTTAATGTTGGTGATGTTATTGTAAAAGTTGATCCGAGTTATTTCCGCCCTGCAGAAGTCGAAACTTTGTTAGGTGACCCTTCCAAAGCAAAAGAGAAGCTCGGTTGGACGCCAGAAATTACTGTTGAAGAAATGTGTGCCGAAATGGTTCAACATGATTTAGGCAAAGCAAAGCAACATGCCATATTAAAACATCATGGTTATCAAGTGTCGGTTGCTAAAGAATAATTTTTGATAAGTCGTTATGGTTTATGCCTAGTTATTTTATTAACTAGGCATTTTTAATATTTTACGTGCGAAGTATTAAAAATATTATTACCTAAGGAAGGGTATGGAAGTGCGCCTTGTAGCTGTTTAACATGAAAAATAAAAGTATTTATGTAACGCAACCCTCTCTTCCTCCTTTAGAAGAGTTTCTTCCATACATTGAAAATATTTGGGAGAATAAAATATTAACAAATCATGGGCCATACCATGAGGAGTTTACAAAAGCATTAAAAGACTACCTAGGTGTAAAGGAGGTTGTACTTTTCGCTAATGCAACTTTGGCCTTAATAACTGCACTGCAATCGTTAGGTTTAAAGGGCGAAGTAATCACTACACCTTATACATTCATCGCTACATCTCATTCTATTCTTTGGAATAAGTTAACACCAGTATTTGTAGATATAGACCCAGTAACGTTAAATATTGATCCTCAAAAAATTGAAGCCGCAATTACCAGTAATACCTCGGCAATTTTAGCTGTGCATTGTTATGGAAATCCGTGTGATGTTCAGAGCATTGATACAGTCGCAAAAAGAAATAACATCAAAGTGATTTATGATGCCGCTCACGCCTTTGCTGTGGAACATAAAGGCCAAAGCTTACTCAATTATGGTGATTTGTCAGTTGTTAGTTTTCATGCTACTAAGGTTTTCAATACTTTTGAAGGTGGTGCAATTATTTGTCATGATGAGGCAACTAAAGATAAATTAAAGAAATTGACCAATTTTGGTTTTGTAAATGAAGTAGAAATAGATGGCTTAGGCATGAATGCTAAAATGCCTGAAATTAATGCTGCGCTTGGTCTTGTGCAATTGAATCATATTGATAAAGTAATTGCCCAGAGAAGCAGTATTGATATGTTATATCGAGAGGGGCTGAAACATGTAATAGGTATTCACTGTTTACCTAAATCACATCAAAGTAAGAAAAATCATGCCTATTTTCCTATTCTTATAAATCACCAGTATTCACTAAAACGGGATGAACTTTATGAGAAATTAAAGAATAATAACTATTTTGTAAGAAGATACTTTTATCCTTTAACGTCCTCTTTTTCAGTTTATGAAAAGTATGAATCTGCCTCAAAAAGTAACCACCCTGAAGCACATGAAATTTCTGAGAAGGTTATCTGTTTGCCTATATACCCAACCCTATCTTTTGACGATGTTAAAACTATTATTCAACTAATTGTTGAGGGTTAAATAGTATGAAGTTAGCAATAATGCAGCCCTACTTTTTGCCCTATATAGGGTACTTTCAGCTGATAGGAGCGGTAGATAAGTTTGTGATTTATGATGATGTGAATTTTATTAAGAAAGGTTGGATTAATAGAAATAACATTCTCTTAAATGAAAAAACGCATATGTTCTCATTGCCGATTAGCGGTATAAGTCAAAATAGAAAAATTAGAGAGTTAAAGTTAGCTGATAATAAAGCTTGGCAAAGAAAATTTATTTCCACGATAGCACTTTCTTATACTAACGCGCCATATTATAAAGATGTAAGAATACTCTTGGAGCGAATATTTAACTTCCAATCAAAATCGGTCGCTGATTTCATAACTAATTCGATAAAAGAAATTTGTGATTACTTAATTATTTCGACCTCAATTATCCCATCTTCGAATATATATGGTAATGCACATTTGATTGGTGAAGAACGAATTATAGATATTTGTTTACAGGAAAAAGCTTCTATTTATATTAATGCCGCAGGTGGGAAGAAACTTTATGATAAACCTTCTTTTTTAGAGCATGAAATAGAGCTAAAATTTTTATATGGAATGTCTCCTGAATATAGCCAATTAAAAACAAGTTTTGTGTCAGGCTTATCAATAATTGATGTATTGATGTTTAATTCAAAAAAAACAGTTTTATCTTATATTCATAATTACAGGTTGGATTAATGGCTAAGGTTATTATTTTTGGAATAGAAGACACCGCAGAGTTAGCGCATTTTTACTTAGAGCATGATTCAGAACATGAAGTGGTCGCTTTTTCAGTCAATAAGGATTATATAGATAAACCTGTATATAAAGATCTGCCTATAATTCCATTTGAAACAATTGAACAATTTTTTTCAATACATGACTATAGATTTTTTGTTCCTATGACAGCTAAAAATATGAATCGTGATAGAGAGAGTGTTTATAACCAAGTAAAATCTAAAGGGTATGAACTTATTTCTTATATCAGCAGCAAAGCAACTGTATATCCGGAAGCAGAGATAGGGGAAAACTGCTTTATATTGGAAGATAATACTATTCAGCCGTTCACCAAGATTGGAAATAATGTTGTTTTATGGAGCGGTAACCATATAGGTCATCATGGGGAAATTAAAGACCATGTATTTTTTACATCACAAGTCGTTTTGTCAGGCCATTGTATAGTTGAGCCGTATTGTTTTTTAGGTGTTAATTCGACCATTAGAGACTTTACACAGTTAGCTGAAGGGACATTAGTTGGGATGGGGGCATGTATTACTAGAAATACTACCGAGTGGGGAGTTTATATTGGTAACCCTGCAATATTAAAAAATAACAAAAGTTTTAAATTACTTTAAGGAAGTTAAATGCTTAATTGGCAGTATGAAAGTTTTATTTACGCTCCCCATGGTAATACACCTTTAATGAAGTCATATGCTCAATTACCTACGCCTTGGCAAAAAAATAAAGATACCTTTCGATTTTACTTTTCATCAAGAGACCCTTCTGGACAAAGCAGGCCATTTTTTTTAGATTATAGTATGTCTGAACAAGAGGTTTTGAAGGTAAATGAAAAACCCGTTCTTGAGTTGGGTGAGGCCGGTTGTTTTGATGATAGTGGGATTATGCCATCATCTATTATTCAGAAAGATGGAAGGCTATATTTATATTACATTGGTTGGAATCAAAGAAAAAACATTAGCTATCAGTTGTCCATCGGCTTAGCAATAAGTGATGATGGAGGTGATACTTTTACGAAGTATTCTGCGGGGCCTATTTTAGATCGAAATGTTCACGATCCCATTTTTTGTGCTGCACCATGCGTGCATTATAATGGTTCTGAATTTGTTATGTGGTATATATCTTGTACAGGTTGGCCAAATGTGGGTGAACAGCTTGAGCCCGTATACCTAGTTAAGAGAGCGACGAGTATTGATGGTATATCATGGGAAACGACTTCGGATATTTGCATACCCTATAAGTTTGATGGTGAAGCTATTGGGCGGCCATGGGTTACATGTTTTTCTGCTGAGTATCACATGCTATATTCCAGCCGAGGCAGTAAAGCTTATAGGCAATGTAATGGGGAGCATTATTCTATAGGTTATGCTTCTTCACCCGATGGTATCGTTTGGAGTCGTAAAGATGCACAAGTACATTTTAAGGGGAGTGAGTTACCTTGGGATAAAGAAATGCAAGAGTATACGGCAATATTTGAATATGAAAACGACTTGTATATAGCTTATAACGGTAATACTTTTGGAAAAACAGGTTTTGGCATTGCAAAATTAGAAAAGGATACTGCACTGTGATTTTGGCACCTGTCGGAGTTTCTGTTTATACTCGTTTAGCGCATTTTAAGAAAACGATAGAAGCGCTAAAAAAAAATACTCTAGCATCACGTACTAACTTAATTGTGTATAGTGACGCAGCAAATGTCGAAAAAGATATTGATTTAGTCAATAAAGTTCGTTGTTATTCTCAAACTATTTCAGGATTTAGGACTGTTACCATTATAGAGCGACCTAATAATTATGGCGGCGTCAAAAATGCGCATCAAGCAGTTATTCAATTAGTACGTATTTTTAAACAAGCTATTTTCATCGAGGACGACATTGAAACTGCACCAGGTTTTTTAGCTTATATGAATGAAGCTTTAGAATTTTATAGAGATGATCCAAAGGTAACTAGTATTTCTGGTTATAGCCCCCCGTTAAATATTAGTGATTATGTTGAGAATGATTATTATGTCATGAATCGGTTTTGTGGGTGGGGATGTGGGATATATGAAAGAACGGTAGACTTGTTGAGAAAAAAGATAAGTCAAGTTGAGTTTGATAGCTTAGAAGATAAAGGTATATTGTGTGAATTTGGTGATGATGTACTCAAAATGGTAGAAAGAGAGGTTTCAGGTGAACTTGATGCGGCAGATGTTCGTTGCATGTATAGACAAGCTATACATGCAACCGCAACTATATACCCGCGCTTATCATTAGTTCAAAACAACGGTCATGATGGTTCTGGTTATCATTGTGGTGTTACAAAACGATTTCAGCATTCTGAATTATGGAAGAAAACAGAAGGTTTCAATTTTTCTGGAAACTTGAGTGTAGATGCAAGAATTAAGTCAAAACAACAAGATTTTAGGGCATTTAAAGGAGCTTCTTCTATTCACCGAATTGTAAATAACCAACAGCAGTCTAAAAAGGTAGCATTAAGTTATATTGATAGTTTATTCAAAAAAGATTTATCAAGATTAACAGTAAGAAAAAACACCTCTCACTCTCCCTATTCTCGTAAAGTCGCTATTTTATCAACGCCTCGTGTTGGCTCTACATATCTAAGCTATTTATTGTATCCTTATTTTGGAGATAGTATTAAAAGAGAGTGGCTTCACAATAGGTATGCTGAAATATATGTTGAAAATAAACAGGATGAAAAGCCAGCTAATTATCTACAATTCCTACAAAACACCGCTTTTTCTGATTCTGAGTTTTTTGGATTACACATTCATATTAATCAAGTAATGGCTTGGGACAAAAAATATGGCATCAATATTTTTGATCATTATGGTTTTGATCATATTGTGTATATGGAACGAGAAGATCTTTTTGCTCAAAGTTATTCATTGGCCATAGCATCCGAATCTGGTTTATGGGGGAGTGAAATAATTAATAAGCTTAATATTGCTAGTGGATTTAGGGTAGAAGTAACAGAAGACGCTTTTGATAAGGCATATAAAACGTTAATTCGAGAAAGAGAATATTTCAAAAAACATATAAAAACAGTTGACACTAAGGTCATTCAATATGAAGGTTTAGTGTTACAACCTGACAAAGTGATTAAAAGTATTTTTGAAGATGAATATAAATTTTCAAAGGGTAATGGAATAATTCAGGACAATATTGAAGAGCCAGAAAAGTCTGTATCTATAATTTGTGAAAAAAACAAAAAGGAATTGAAATCCTACTTTGAAGCTACTTATGCCTCAATTTAGTTTTAATCGGATTAGGAGTAACAATGAATAATGATTAAATTTGCACATGTTGGTTTTCCGAAGTGTGCCAGTACTTGGCTGCAAAATGAGATATTTCCAAAACATAAAGATATTTTCTTTTTAGGACGCCGACCTGGAGATGATATAATTAGTGATGAAGTTAGAACTCTTTTTTGGAGTACATTGATTGACGAAAGAGAGTATTTATACTCTAAAATGAATACTGAAAACATACTGCATAAATATATAGAAGATGCAAAAAATGATGATAAAAGTGCTATTGGCATATCTCTCGAGCAGTTGCTTCATCCGCATATTGGACATTTGGAGTTTTCCGAACGAGCCAGAAGACTCTATGATTTTATGGGGGATGGAACAAAAATTATAATCATCATAAGAGAGCAAGCGGCTTGGGTCCAATCATATTATTCAAACTTGGTTAGTGAGTGTGGACTGGCTGCTACGTTTGATGAATTCATGCTTCATTTTTTTAATGAAAGTGATATAAGTCCGCTCAGTACACTTTATTATGATCGTGTATTTACAACATATACAGAGTTATTCGGAGTTGATAATGTGATTATTATTCCTATGGAGCAGATTAAAGAAAATGCTAGTTCGTTTACCAATAATATTCTTAATTTTATTGGACTTGAACATATGGATAATTTAAATCCTAAAAAAAAGAATGAGAGTGTAAGCGATGAGCAATTTGCAACCCAACTTTCTATGAACATCCAATCAGGCTTTAGACTGGGACGTGATACATCATTGAATAGACCATTCGGTTGGCAGGTTAGGTCATTATTTGGTGAAGGTGGAAAGTATGAGTTACCCCAGAAATATATTGATGATCATGAAAGATATAAACAAAACTGGGCAATTGGTACTAATTCGGATAAAAGCCGGAACAATAAAAATTTACTAAAAAATGTAAATAGACTTCTATCCGAAGAGCAAATAATAAGGTTAAGACAAGTATATGCAGAATCAAATAAGAAGCTAGAGGTATTGTGTAATTTTAAGCTATCTAAATATGGCTACTCGACATAAGGTGTCAATAGTTTAGTCACTAGACAAAGGTAAATACATAGTGAAATGCTTTATCTTTTGGTTGTCAAATGTAACCCTGAATCTTTTTGATTGGTGATTGAAAAAGATTCAAATCTGTCTGTGTTTACAGAATAATGTCTGTAAAGTATTTCAGACTATGTGTAAATTAATTATTATTTTCTTTTTGTGTTTTCTTTGTAGTACTTAGATACACAATAAATTTATGAGATGTTTTATGAGAAAAATATTTGTAGCTGGTCATCGTGGCATGGTTGGTTCGGCGATTGTACGTCAACTAGAAGCACAAGAAAATGCAGAAATAATTGTACGTACCCGTGGTGAATTAGATTTAACTAATCAACAAGCGGTACGTGACTTTTTTGACTCTGAAAAGATTGAACAAGTCTATTTAGCAGCAGCTAAAGTAGGTGGTATCCACGCAAACAATACTTACCCTGCTGATTTTATTTATGAAAATCTGATGATTGAATGTAACATTATTCATTCTGCACATTTAGCGGGTATTCAACAATTACTGTTTTTAGGTTCTTCATGCATTTATCCAAAACTTGCAGAGCAACCAATGCAAGAAATTGCTTTGCTTACAGGTACATTGGAAGAAACTAATGAACCTTATGCTGTTGCTAAAATAGCGGGTATTAAGTTATGTGAATCGTATAATCGTCAGTACGGACGAGATTATCGTAGCGTTATGCCTACTAACTTGTATGGCCCGCATGATAACTTTCATCCGGAAAATTCGCATGTTATTCCTGCGTTATTACGTCGTTTTCATGAAGCTAAGTTAAATAATGATCCAGAAGTTATTGCATGGGGCAGTGGTAAACCTATGCGTGAATTTTTACATGTTAACGATATGGCCGCTGCTTCAATTCATGTTATGGATTTAGACAAAGCAATTTATGACGCTAACACCTCCCCTATGCTGAGCCATATAAATGTAGGTACAGGCGTTGATTGTACTATTCGTGAATTAGTTGAGACAGTGTCTAAAGTTACTGGCTTTGAAGGCAATATAGTATGGGATCCAAGTAAGCCCGATGGAGCACCAAGAAAATTAATGAATGTTGATAGGCTAGCCAGTTTGGGTTGGAAGTATAGTTATTCTTTAGAAGACGGTTTAACGAATAGTTACCAGTGGTTTTTAGAAAATCAAAACAACTTTAGAAGTTAAAATTGAACTGGTTTTAAGTCTGCTTTATGAATCTTAAGTTTTCATGGTTAGTTGGTTTATGTTATGTTTTTAGATAAAGTTGTGTTTGAACAAATTATTGATGCTACCCCCTTAATTTCTATTGATTTAATTATAAGAAATAGCGAAGGTCAATATTTGTTGGGTTTACGAAATAATAAACCAGCTAAGGGTTTTTGGTTTGTACCTGGCGGACGCGTTTTAAAAAACGAAACGTTGGATGATGCTTTTATAAGGTTAGCAAAAGAAGAACTAGGTATCGATTTTCTTAGAGGCAATGCCCAGCACCTTGGTGTATATGAACACTTTTATGACGACTGCGTATTTGATGATGCTATTTCAACACATTATGTGGTTTTGGGTTATAAAATAATGGAAGATATCAATATTGAAAAGTTGCCCCATTCACAGCATCAAAAATATATTTGGTTGTCGAAAGAAGAATTATTAGTTCATTCAAACGTACATTTGCACAGTAAATGGTATTTTGGCGAAGATCTTAAATAAAGAGAAATTGAAATGTTAAGTAGATTAAGAAATAAAGACAACAAGCTTGCAAAATACAAATGGAATGTAGACTGTCTTAATTCTGAGAAAATATCTGGTTGGGCTTATAATTCAGCTAAGAAAAGTAATAGCGCTAAAGTTGAAGTTCGCTCGGGGGATACCGTTTTATGGTCGTCTATTGCCGATGGTTTTCGTCAAGATTTATTAGACGCTAAGATTGGCAGTGGCCATTATGCTTTTGCAATCACCCCTGATAATGAATTAGTTAAGAGTACATTGTCTACCGTTGATATTTATATAGATGGCATTAAAGCAGAAACTGAACTGCCCTATGAGCAAGTGCAGGCGAGTGCGGAAACAGAAGAAGCAGCTCAGGCTAAAGCCGAAGTTGAAGTGTTAAATCAAACAAACATTGAACATTATAGAATTCAACTTGACCAAAGTTCTATTGATAAAGTCGCAGGGTGGGTATTCAACCCTGAAAATAGCACTTATCGGGCAAAAATAGAAATCAGATGTGGTGATACGGTTGTTGCCTGTGGGTTAGCTAACGAATACCGACAAGATCTTACTGATGCAGGTATAGGCGACGGTACTTATGCTTTTACGTTAACGCCGAATTTGAGCCTATTTCCACACAATGAATGTGAATGTAAGTTATTTGTTGATGGTGTCGACGCTGATAATGAGTCATTCACTTTAGTCACGGATACCGAATCTAGAGAAAATGCGAAGTATCAAGAAGAGTTTTCAAGTGAAATTTTAGACTTCACTCAAAGTATTACCGATAAATTAGGTTCGTTGAAAGAAGATATTGTTTCAAGCAATAAAAGTATGAATGAAGACGACTTTGCTGTTAATGGCCAATTGAATGTGGCAATAAATAGCATTGCTGAATTGTCTGTTCGAATTAGTGTCATAGAGCAGGTTTTATTAAAACGTCTTTCTAACACTTAAATAAGACGAATTAATCATATGGAAAGTGTTTTTTGAAAGCGAATAATACAAACTCAATTAAAGCGGTAATTGACGACTTTACCTCGGGTATTTTAACTGGCTGGGTTTACGATAATGCGTTATTCGAAGAGTCTCTCCATTTTTATGTAGAATTAGACGGCAAAATTATTGCTGATAGTATTGCTAATCATTACCGTGAAGATTTAGTCACTGCGGGCTTTGACAATGGCCAGCATGCTTTTTCGGTTAATTTAGGGTTAACTTATCAGCAAACCGCGGGTAAGGTAATTCGCTTATTAGATAAGTATCAACAGCCCATAGAATACACAGAATTTAGCGTTAGTAAGCAAGAAAATATAGTCAGTTTTACATTAGTTAATCAATCTGCATATCACTTTGATTTTTTAGTCAATAGTTCAATGGCTATAGTTAATGGGCCGTTGTCATTGAATTATGGTTCGATATGTATTGCGCTTATTTCTGTTAATTTGGTTGCGGGTGAAAATACCCTACAAGTAACTATTCCTCTAGATATTATTGATAATCTACATGACTTTTTTTCTATCGAGTTCGTTGGCGATCCAGCCCCTGTTTGGATCGCAAAACGCGTAAAACCGTTAAACCAGTCTTTATCACAAGATACAATGGTTGATGAACTAGCGAGTTCTTTTGTCGAGCGTCATCGTCATAAATCATTAGGCTTACAATGTAAGCACGCTTCTGAAAACAATTGCATTGATAATGCTACTTCGGCTTATCGCTATTTAATGAATGAGAACGACCCGGTAAGTTTAGGGTATGACAGTGCTGAAAAAGTTGATGTTAGTGTTTTTATAAACTTTGGTGTTTATCAAAGTGATCAATGTTTTCTCTCAACAGTAACATCATTAATTTTAGCCTTTAATATTAATAAGTTTGAGTTGCTCATCGTTGTTGAACATGATGAAAAGGTAACTTTAGAGGCTTTACTTAAAGAGAATAATATTAATTGTAATATCGTTTCTATTTATAAAACGGTTAACTTCAATGAGTTGTTTTCTACTTTCGAAGGAGAAGCTAAAGGAGAGTACTCGGTTTTTATCAATGAACCCATTGAAGTAACATCGTGGTGGTTAGACGAACTTATAGAACCTTTTAATCAAACGTTAAATACACCTGATATAACAACACCTAAACATACTTCATTAGAAGGCGAGGTTTTAATACCTGCAACTTTTATAGATATTAATGGTACAAATTGGGATACAGAGCAGCGTGTTCATTCTAACGCCCCTGCTGTTTGTTATCGTAAAAAAGAAAATAAGTTTTTGTCATCTGTATGGTGTGTAAAAACCTCATTTTTTATTGAACTTCAAAAACCCAACAATAAATATTCCTTACTTTCATCATTAAACGTTAATAGTTTGTCTTTTGCTCGAGATAAAGGGCTGAATATAGTGTATTCACCTCAGTCAGAGGTGATAGCGATAAATGGTTTAGCCGTTACTCAACCTAAAGCTCCTTCTCTTGATAAGAGTAAAAAAAAAAGTGTTTTATTAATTGACCATGCAGTACCTTCAGCTAAAGAAGATGCAGGTTCTTACGCGGCAATTCAAGAAATTAAACTTATACAGTCTTTAGGTTTTGACGTTATATTTGCAGATTTACAGATAAAATATAACACTGAAAAAACAACGTTTTTGCAAAAAATGGGCGTACAAGTACTTTATGCCCCATTTTTCACCTCGCTGTCTGCCGTTATTGAAACATATGCTCCTAATATTCACGCTGTATATATTACGCGTTATCACGTTGCTGAAAACACACTTCCCATAATTAAGAAAATTAATGCCGCGATTCCTATTTTATTCAATAACGCCGATTTGCACTTTTTGCGTGAACTGAGAATGGCATTACGAGAAAATGATTTAAAAGCAGTTGAACATTCCGCTGAAACACGCAAACGTGAATTAGCAGTAATGCACAAAGTAGACGTTGTTTTGTCTTACACCGATGTTGAACGTGCTGTTATTACATCGCATTTACTCGAATCGAATAAGGTTTTTTCTTGTCCTTGGGTTCTAGAAGATAAAACGGTAGGTTATTCTTTTGAAGAAAGAGAAGGGATCGCCTTTCTTGGCGGTTATAAACATGCGCCTAATGTTGAAGCTGTTGAGTTTTTTGTTGAACAAGTCGCACCGTTATTACTGGTGAAAGCACCTGAAATTATTTTTTATGTATATGGAAGTCACTTACCGAAAT
>Ga0209395_1002628_pt1 | contig 23100 bp, 19 predicted proteins | sample GOMGulsemesocosm_3_FD_184635 | JGI IMG/M metagenome (GOLD analysis project Ga0209395, IMG submission 184635) | Methane-oxidizing microbial communities from mesocosms in the Gulf of Mexico - GOM9D Gulf of Mexico (SPAdes) (version 2) | ecosystem: Environmental > Aquatic > Marine > Cold seeps... | reverse complement strand
TCAATACAACAGCTGTCGTCCCGTATACCGACCAGAGAAACCATTTTTTATTCAAAAAGAAACAACGAAACATACACAAACCAAATTATTAACAACTACGTAACGAGAATGATTATCATTCTCGTGGATTGTTTTGCATGCTAACTTATAAACAATGTTATTACTATGCCTTTTGACAAATCAAAGTGAAATCAACTTTACAGTTATGAAAAATTACCATCTACTGGTTCGCTGGATATAAATAATTTTTGAATAATTAAACGGTCTCATTCCGGTCATATACATCGCCAAATATTTTGCACACAACCAAAGCGAGCTACATACTAGACAAGTCTGAAGAAACAAAACCCATATAGGCCGTTATTTATTGGATATTATGGCGCTAGGCGTGTTATAAAGCCGATGGATAAAGAATAGAATAATAAAATAGAAGAGTTCTAATATATCAAATGGATACGAGTTATTATCATGCAACATCATTCGCGTTAAGCCTGATAATTCTATCTATCCCCTTGGGGTTCACAATGTCACAATTAGATGGTGAACTCATCGCCCCATTGGAGCGACTCAGCATACTGACTGGCAAAGAGCTCTCCCGAAATACCGAGTACGTTACAATGATTATTGACTTGTTCCCAGTCGGCGTTCTCATAGGCTTTTACTGCATTAAGCAAGTGCCCAAGCTCTCCTTTACCTTCGTTCAATGCTAATTTAAGTTCCTCACTGAGGGGTAAATTAGTTAAAAGCTGAGACAAAGGTTTATCCAATAAAGCATCTAGCAAAGAAAACATCCCCATTAAAAAGGCTTGATTTGGCTCTACTTTAAATGCTCCTTTAATAACGAGTTGTTCACAAATTCGCGCCCGTTGGATAGATAGAACATATAGAGACTGAGGTTTATGCTGATTGGCATGAGCGGCTGTCATTAAAGAAATAAACCGGCGCAGCTTATCCTGTCCTAGATAAATCAGAGCATGTTTAAATGAGGTGATGGCTTTGCTAATGACAGATGATGCATTTACATATTTAAGAAGTTTATAAGACAAGGTAACATCGCTGGCTATCAATTTTTCTATCGCATCATAATCCAGTTCTGGAGTAGATATTTCAGAGCACAATTGCAATGTGACCAGTTCTGATGGCTCAATAACCCGTTGTTGTAACATCTCTGGTTTACTAAAGAAATAACCTTGGAAGTAATCAAATCCAATTTGTTTTGCCTGTTGAAATTCTTCGTAAGTCTCTACTTTTTCAGCTAAAAATTTAATCTTATGGTGGAGATTATTATGAATAAAAGACTTTGCCTCAGAGAGTGGAAAAAGTTGAATATCAAACTTAATAAAATCGATGTAAGGTAGGAATCTATTCCAGCGAGAGTCTGGAATAAAATCATCAAGAGCCATCTTGTAGCCCTTTTGATGAAAAATAATGACCGCTTGGAACAGTTCATCCGTTGGTTCGCAATCTTCCAGAATCTCAATAATGAGTTTATCTTTGGAAAGTAAAGTCGGTATTAAACTGATTAAACTGCTGTATGGAAAATTGATAAAAGCAAGTTTATTCCCTGTCGTATTGTAACATGAATTCATAAACTGATCTGATAGCAACCGACTGGTTGCCTGCTCTGCATCTATATCCGGAAACGAATTTTTTGGACCATCCCGAAATAGCAGCTCATACCCAATGGTATTTTTATCAGTATCTAAGATCGGTTGTCTGGCTACGTACGAATACATGCGTTATTACCTTTTTATACAAAACCCTACAATATTGTGAGCATTGTATCGTTATTATCAAAAATAAGCTAAATCTTACTTGATATTACTATCAAAATACCTATTTGTAGTGTAGGCGTCTTGGTAAATAGTCAATATGTGGTCTATTCTGCCGACATTTTTAATCAGAAACGATAATTATATATCATATTATTTTTATTTCTCAGTTGCGTCACAACTTTTCAAAAAATAGTATTGCTTTTCTTGCTGTAAACAAAAATAATAATAGAATCAATTATATGTTTTCTTTATTGATAATTAACAGGGATGGATCCTAATGTCTAAATATAAATTATCGTTTGGTGAAATAATTATATTGAAGCCAAATTTAGCTGAAGTGATAGTCGACAATGATATTGAGATGGATTTAGAAATGGTTGGAGAATACCATGAATTTTTACTCTCCAAACTTGAACACCCTTTTAATCTGTTAATCAATAAAGTCCATCAATACACCTATACCTTTGAAGCTCAGCAACATTTAGCCACACTAGTTCAAATAGGTTCAATGGCCGTAGTTGCTTATAGCTCTGTCACAAAAAAATGTACAGAAAGTCTTGTGGATGTTCCTAGGCCAATGCCCTGGAATATAAAAATATTCAATGACCGTCGTTTAGCATTGGATTGGCTTGCTAATGCGTAGTCTAATAAATAATTATACATACTAGGCGTTAACCTACTTGTAAAATCAAGATAATTCATAACCTTAAAAGTAGCGTTTATTCCATTCACCGACTATAAATTATTTGTGAACAATTAAGTCGTATCGAATGCTTTACCTCTATGATTTCCTGTTTCTTTCATTTTTAATAATGATCTTCCATGATCATCATCACTCCAAAAGTAATACTTAAAATCAATTTCAGATTATTTATAGATTTTATAGCTATTATTTTTACCTATCGTCACTAATTCATTCTCATTTAGAAAAGATGCCAGTGCAGTATATTCCCCGGCAGATGTGCAATTTTTCATTGTAAAATATATTTTATATATATTTATTTTTGGATCTGGTATTTCGACATCACCAGTATAATCACAACCATCTTGACTGTGCCCTTTGATTGTTCCTAAAGCACTTATCTCCAAATCAATGTTTTGATTTACAGTAGTATATTTACCTTTTATTTGTTCTAAACTTGCCCCTTTATTAGTTATATCCGACCACATCCTAAATTTAATATTTTCCGGTAAAATTTTATTATCAATAAAATGTAGATCTAACATAGACCCATTATTTTCATTATTAAAACTACCTGTTACCTTTAAACTTCCACGCTTACCATTAATAAAAAAATGTCCTGACCCTGTGATACTTTGTTTTGATGTATTTATTGATATTTCTAAAATACCGTCTTGACCCTTAATTTTAATTTCATTTTTTGATACGAGTCCCAAATAGCTTCCACCACTTGTTGCCTTATAAAAGCCCGATTTCAATATCGACTTATGGTTAATACTAGTAGTATCAGTGCCACTAGCAGTAGTGGTACTCGAATCACTACCACATGCAACGAGCAAACTAAAGAGAATAGAGATTGAAATACTTCTGATGATCTGTTTCATATAACCTCGTAGTGGATTTTACAACACGAATTAATATTTTTAATTCAAAATTTATCGAAAATGGTAGAAAACGCCCCAACCACCAAGAGAAGAAGTTAGCGCTAATAACCACACCAATAGCAGAATGATAACAAAATAAAAAACACAAAAACCAGTCAATACCGCCAATATAAGCTCATTATTTGACACACATCAAATATGATAAAAATTACCATTCGCATATTTCAGTGGGGATGATATACGCTAATTCCACTACACATTGACGTGTGCCGGAATGACATCGTTAAATAGGTAGAATGAACAATCAATTAGGGAAATAGCTGAATCTAAAACCGTTATACTTAAACTAGATCAACCTATGCTTTTCATTAACACTAGTTAATCACACTTTAAGCACCTGATAATACTAATCTTTATTTACATCACTTACTGTGATTAGACATTAAATTAACTCTTATCATTTCAATAAATAGTTTTATTAGAATCAGTAAGATTAATTGGAAAAGCCTTAATTAGCATGAATTCAAAGGAATGAAATCGATGAAAAATGTAATTTTAAAATCTGTAATCACAATCGCACTGTCAATTGGTGCAGCTCTACCTGCATCAGCAAATGATAATGTTGATCCTTGGAAAGTTTGTATTAATGGAATGTCTAAGATCTTTTTTGATGTTTATCGTGACATTTTTGAAGAAATTCCTGGTGAGTACAATCATGGTCATTTGCAGCAATCACGTGAAATGCATATTGCAGAAATGTTAATGGATAAGTCTAAGAATACTGATGTATATGATAGAGCTGGAGCAATGGATTTCGTAGCGACCACTACTGAGGCAATTAAAAATAAAAACAGAAACCAATGGGGTTTTGTAGGAATGACAACTTATGAAATACATAGCGTTATTATACCTGTGGTGAGTTCATGTATGCCAGCGCTTTATATGGACGTACTTGATTGATTATTTGGTAGCATCAGATCTTGCCCTTGAAATAAATGGGGATTGCCGAGCAAGGACAGCACTAACTTAAAACATACCGAATAAAAGGCTGGATTCGTTCAGTCTTTTTTCAGTGTAACCGCTGGTGATTGCGCAACATGCTTTTGTTATGTTGCTCTTAAACTTCATCACCAGGCGATTTTAATATTCTCGTTGCCAACTTTAGTCAGCTGAAAAAGTAGATTGATTCTCTGTTCAGGTTTGTAAACCTTTTGATAAAAACTCCATAACATTAGCATCACTTAATTGATTTGGGTAAATTGTGATTTATTGCCTCAATAAACCTGAAGGGCTTGGGCAATCAGCGATAATAGCCCCCGCATGAGGGGGCTGATTAATTACAAATGTTAGACTTAGATATTAGATACCTTCTAAGTATTTCAATTTGTTTTTAGCTTTAATATGGTTTTTTTCTGCCGCTTTACGGTACCAAGTTAAGGCTTCGATCTTACTCTGGGTTACACCTAATCCGTGTTCATACATTTTACCCAAACTAAATTGAGCCTCAGAGTTCCCCTGTTCAGCCGCCTTACTATACCAATTCAATGCGTCACCGTGACTCTGAGTAACACCATGTCCTTCATCATACATAAAACCAAGATTATTTTGTGCCATAGCATGACCTTGCTCAGCGGCCTTGCGATACCAGCTCACCGCCTCGCTGTAACTCCGAGTGACACCAAATCCTTCTGCGTACATATAACCAAGGTTTGATTGCGCACAAGCGTTACCCTGACCAGCCGACTTTTGATACCAATTAACCGCTTTGCTGTAATTCTTAGCAACGCCATGTCCATGCCTGTACATTAAAGCAAGATTATATTGCGCTCTGGCATTACCTTTCTCAGATGCCTTACGATACCAATTCACCGCCTCACTGTAACTCTGAGCGACACCTTGTCCATATTCATGCATAACACCAAGGTTATTTTGCGCTCTGGCATTACCTTGCTCAGCTGCCTTACGATACCAATTCACCGCTTCACTGTCATTCTGAGTGACACCTTGCCCTTCATCATACATTACACCAAGGTTATTTTGCGCTCTGGCATTACCTTGCTCAGCTGCCTTACGATACCAATTCACCGCTTCACTGTAACTCTGCTCAACACCAAGTCCTTCTTCATACATTACACCAAGGTTATTTTGCGCTAGAGCATAACCCTGCCCAGCAGCCTTACGATACCAATTCACCGCGTCACTGTAACTCTGCTCAACACCAAGTCCTTCTTCGTACATCCAACCAAGGTTTATTTGCGCTCTGGCATAACCTTGCTCAGCCGCCTCCTGATACCAAATTAGCGCTTTACGGTGACTCAGGGTGAGACCAAGTCCTTTGTCGTACATATAGCCAAGGCTTGTTTGCGCTTCTGCGTAACCTTGCTCAGCAGCTTTACGATACCAACTCACGGCTGCGCTGTAATTCAGAGCAACACCATGTCCATTTCTATACATGACTCCAAGATTATATTGCGCTTGGGCATAACCCTGTGCAGCTGCTTTGCTATACCAATTTACTGCTTCATAGTCACTTTGCTTAACACCCAGTCCTTCATCGTACATATAACCAAGGTATGTTTGTGCACTGGCATGGCCCAGCTCAGCAGATTTTCGGTACAAATCCACAGCTTTGCTATAGTTCTGGATAACTCCATCACCGTAATAATAATTATTGGCTAAATTATATTCTGAGGCAGCCTGATTATGTTTAGCAATTTCTGGCGTTACCAAGGTATTTGAACAACCAGAAAGAACAATAGAGGCAGTGAGAGTGGCGAGTAATAGTTTACGTTTCACCTTAAATCCTTTTGTGTGATGATTACTTAAAAGCTAGAATGACTAATCAATAATACATAATGACAATTAAAACAATGTTATACATCCAAAATACCACAAAAGAAATAACCTTAGTAAATAACTATCACATTTAAACTTTGGACCCTGCTTTTCCACTGGAATTTTTCTCATTCGAACAATCTGTAGTTGAATAACTAATTACTGGGCGCTTTATTACTGCAGTATTTACAAAATACTCTCATTATAAAGCCTCTGTTTTAGCTAGGTTATAGTCTAATCAATCGACTTATCTAAACGTTAGGTATTACAAGAACCATTCCCCATACGTCTAACCATTTCATTCATTATCTGCAGAGTCGTTCCATATACTATCAACAGTAATAAGATATGAGGATCATCATTTAACTCTGTCTCAATGCCACTTGCATGACTAAACAGCAGAACTATTAACATGCATTCAAAACTGTCCCCTTTTTGCACAAATGACAAAACGTTTAAAATTTCCCTAGTAACTGACGCGCGAATAATAGAAGCTATACATATAAAGGTTTTCAGATAACAAAGGGTTAAAAAACCAATGAAAATAATTTCATTTAATATAAATGGCCTTCGCGCTCGATTACATCAGCTACAAGCTATCATAGACAAGCATTCACCTGACGTAATTGGTTTACAAGAAATCAAAGTTCACAACGAAATGTTCCCTGTAGCAGCTGTTGAAGAAATGGGTTATCACGTATTCTTTCACGGTCAAAAAGCACATTACGGTGTTGCTATGATGGTGAAGAAAAGCACAGTGGCAGAGGCAGAAGCAATTAAAGTTCAATACGGCTTCCCTACCGATGACGAAGAAGCACAAAAACGTATGATCATGGTGACGTTTGACCAAACATCTGGCAAACCGATCACAGTGTTAAACGGTTACTTCCCACAAGGCGAAAACATCAGCCATGAGACGAAATACCCGAACAAGCGTAAATTCTACCAAGATCTAAACGTATACCTTAACGACAATCACACCGCAGAAGATGATGTGATTGTGATGGGCGACATCAATATCTCTCCAGCAGATAAAGATATCGGCATCGGTGAACCAAATGCGAAACGCTGGTTAAAAACAGGTAAGTGTAGCTTCCAACCAGAAGAACGTGAATGGTTAGCAAAACTGCAAAGTTTTGGCTTACACGATACATTTCGTACCATTAAACCAGAAGTAACAGATCGTTATAGTTGGTTTGATTACCGCTCAAAAGGTTTCCCAGACAACCGTGGATTACGTATTGACGTGATCTTAGCAACGGCAACATTGAACGCTAAAGTAATTGAGAGTGATGTCGATTATGAACTACGTGGTATTGAAAAACCATCGGATCATGCGCCAATCTGGACAACATTTAGCGAATAAAAGTTGTTAACCGATAACAATAGCTTAGGCGAATATCCCTAAGCTATTTAAAATCTCAAAACCGCATTTTAGAAATATGTGTCTAACCTTAGTGTTACCCCGACATTCACATATCAAAAGCGATGATGACTATGCAGTGGACTAAGATATGCGTAACAGCAACAAACAGCTTACTTCTCTGTGTCGTTGTAAACATATCGCCCTGCAATGCTCAATATTCCGCTAATGCCGATTCTAATTTGGCAAGCTCAACATTTTCAAACTCTGTAGCACAACAACAAATGAATATTCACAGCCGCCCCAGCTTTGAAGACCTCCCCTCACTATTAAAAAAGCGTATTATCAAAGTCTTAGTTGTTAATCACCCCGCTTATTATTTTATTTACCAAAGTCGTCCGCGTGGTTTTGCTTATGACATGATGCGAGAATACGAAAAACACCTAAACCGTAAATACTTCAAAAACACCAAGTTGAAACTCAATATCTTGTTTATTCCAGTACCCAGTAGCCAAATAATCAACTTACTCGCACAAGGTTATGGTGATATTGCAATTGGCCCCCTAATGACACCTTTACGCCAACAAAACCAAGTAACCCATACAGAGCCCATATATACCAACAATCAATTATTGCTCATCAGTCATGACTCTACGATTGAATATAAAGATATAAAGCAACTATCAGGCAAAGAAATTTGGATTCGTCGAAATAGTATTTATCACCAGCAATTAGACATTATCAACCAGCAGTTATTCCAACTAAAAAGACAACCTATTTACATCAATATCGTGGCTGATGAACTCGAAGATTACGAACTATTAGATATGGTCGACAACAAGCAAATTTTCATGACTATGATCTCTAACCATGGCTTACGACTATGGCAAAAATTATATAAAAACATAAAACTACACCCACGATTAGTCATCGGTAATAATATTCCGAGCACCTGGGCAGTACGTAATCACACACCACAATTAACTCGCAGTTTAAATCAGTTTATTCATAAGCATAAAAAAGGCACTAAGATAGGCAACATTCTGCACCGTCGCTATTTAGTTAGCCATCGTTGGCTGAGTAAAGTCATCCATCAGCAGTTTGAAAAACGCTATTTAGAAACTGAAAAAATCATTAAAAAATACGCAGAACAGTATGAATTTGATTGGCAACTTATTCTTGCGCAAGCCTATCAGGAGTCTCGGCTTAACCAAAAAGCCATTAGTCATCGAGGTGCTGTCGGCGTGATGCAAATATTACCATCAACGGCGAATGAACCTTACGTCAATATAAAGAATATCAACAACGTAGACAGTAATATCCATGCAGGTGTTAAGTACTTACACTTTATGAAACAACGTTACTTTAGCCATAAAAACATTGCCAAGTTAGACTCGCTATTATTGAGTTTTGCCGCCTATAACGCTGGACCTGCGAAGTTAATACAATTAAGAAAACGGGCATTAAAGGAAGGGTTAAACCCCAACATTTGGTTTAATAATGTCGAGAAAATAGCCGCGGAGACCATAGGTAAAGAAACAGTAAATTACGTGAACAATATTTATAAGTTTTACATCACTTATTTGCTGGCCTCACGTTATACAATTAACGATACACAGATAACGCAACAGAAAATTGCGAACAATGCTCAGTAAGCAAAGAGGATCGGTCATTAATCAAAGGCCGCCATGTTAATACAAAACGGCCTCTTATTTATTAACTGTAACGATACAATCACGATGTAAATCGTTAAGCAAGATGCCTAAATGCGCGTTTTTCTAGCCTTTTGAATACGGCGAAAATAGTAAAGCATAAACACAGATAGATAGCACCCGCAAAAATAAATGCTTCAAAGGGGGCATAAAAACGTGAATACACATTGTAGCCCGCCCCTGTGATATCAACCAAGGTCACGACACTGGCGATTGACGTTGCATGCAGCATAAAAATAACTTCATTACTGTAAGCAGGCAATGCACGACGGAATGCCGACGGTAAGATGATACGGCGCAAAATCTGCCAATAATTCATACCATATGCTTGTGCCGCTTCAATTTCACCTTTATCGGTTGTCACCAATGAACCACGAATAATCTCGGTGCTGTATGCAGCCGTATTTAACACAAACGCTAGCAAACAAGGGTAAAATGCATCTTCGAGTAAAAACCATATTGAACTGTCTTGAATATCATCAATCATGGTCACACCATAATAAATCAGATACAACTGGATCAATAACGGTGTACCACGAAACACATAAGTAAATACCCAAATACCACGTGATAACCACACATACTGACTCGTACGCATGATCGCCAACGGCACGGCCAAAAAGAAACCAATAACAACAGACAAGAAAGTCAGTTGTACCGTCAATACCGTACCATCCCAATACTCATTTAAGGTACTTGGGGTAAACATTTCATTTTGCTCAAGCAAAGTAATCAGTTGATCTAACATATTAATGACCTTCTACGCCTTTGCTGAAATGACGTTCTAAATATTTCAGTACAATTTCACTCACGGTTGTAATTGCTAAATACACAAACGCCACAGGAATAAAAAATAAAAAAGGTTCGTAGGTTGTCATTGCCGCTTCTTTCGCTAACTTAACCATATCAGATAAACCGATAATCGATACTAGCGCGGTTGTTTTCACCAGTACTAACCAGTTGTTACCAATACCCGGCAGCGCAAAACGCATCATCTGTGGAAACATCACACGATGAAACACTTGCCACTCTGACATCCCATAAGCCGTTGCGGCTTCTAGTTGGCCTTTATCTACAGACAATAACGCACCACGAAACGTCTCACCCATGTAGGCGCCAAAAATGAAACCAATTGTCACCACTCCGGCACTAAATTCATCGATAGTAAAATACATACCATCTTCATAAAACGCAGATAATGTTAACCAGCCTTGTTCAATATAAAACGCATTAATGGCATAGGTTTCATGTAATTCGTACAACCATTCCGAAAAATTATTGAGTCCGACTTGCAAGCCAAAATAAATTAGCATCATTAAGACCAAATCCGGCACACCACGGACTAAACTGGTATAAGACACCGCTAATACAGACGCAATTTTACCACCGGAATAACGTGCGACAGCAGTAATCAGACCGAGTAACACAGCGATGATTAATGAAAAGATGGCGAGTTTAACGGTCAATATAGCGCCATTAAATATACCTGGCCCATAACCTTGGAGATCTAACATAATATTCCCAGAAAAGCATTGAGCGCCTAGTCTTAACTAATAGCCTTAACTAAGCCCCCATTTTTATCATAGATAAAGAGACTACATTTTAATACTGTAGCTGAAGTATTTAGCCTGGATAATCTCGTAAGTACCATCCGTTTTAATTTCTGCTAATACTTTATTGAAGGTTGCTGCAAGTGATTTATCACGTTTACGCATTGCTACACCCATGCCTTCACCCAGCTGGAATGTATCACCAACGGCTGCATAAGCGCCTTTTTTCTCAGGGATAAGTAACGTGGTATCACCGACAGGGAAATCCAGTAACACCATGTCTAAACGACCGCCTTCAAGATCAAGCAATAAGTCACCACTAGTGTTATAACGCTTAATTGTATTCTTGCTAGCATAATTATCAGTGACGTGTGTGTCTTGTACTGTACCGCGTTGAACACCGATACGTAATTTTTTGAATGCCGCTTTATCTGTTACATCAAGTTTAAAGTCTGCTGCTGCAAACCAAGCGCTTGGTGTATTGTAGTAAGGTTCAGAGAAAAGTACCTTTTTCTTACGCGCGTCAGTAATCGACATTGAAGAAAAAATAGCATCGTATTTGCGTGATAATAAACCAGGAATAATACCGTCCCAAGATTGTACAACCCAAGTACAATTCCAGTTAGCACGTTTACATACTTCATTACCCAAATCAATTTCAAAACCTGTTAGCTCGCCATCAGGCGTTTTATATTCAAATGGCTTATAAGGTGAGTCAACACCTAGACGAACATCTGTCCATTCTTTTGCTGCAACAGCTGTAGAAAGTAATAAGCTTGTGGCAATAACGCTCGCTAATTTTTTCATAAGTATTTCCCTATTATTATAATGAGATCAATCAATGATCTTGTGTTTGTTGTATGACTATTTTTATAGTTATTTTTTATAATTCTGGTTTTATCATTACGCTCAGTAAAACCACTAAACGTTAATATCTGGGTGCCACATTAATACTTTGGAGCTAAGAACTGCTTAACGCGTTCTGATTTCGGGTTATCAAACAATTCTTTCGGATCGCCCTGCTCTTCGATTTGACCTTGGTGTAAGAAGATAACTTTGGTCGATACATCACGTGCAAATGCCATCTCGTGAGTGACCACCAGCATGGTTCGACCTTCTTCAGCTAGACTTTGCATTACACGTAATACTTCACCTACCAATTCAGGATCAAGCGCAGAAGTTGGTTCATCAAATAACAATACTTCCGGCTCTACGGCTAATGCACGGGCGATTGCCACTCGTTGCTTTTGACCACCAGACAACTGACTTGGGTAATAGTCTTTTCTTTCCCACAAATCAACTTTCTTGAGATATTGCTCTGCACTCGCAGTCGCATCGCTGCGAGAGAGGCCTAAAACATGAATAGGGGCTTCGATCACATTCTCAATGACCGTCATATGCGACCATAAATTAAAGCCTTGAAACACCATTGCTAACCGTGACCGAATACGCTGAACTTGTTTTTTATTCGCTATCTGTCGATTACCGTCTCGGCCATCAATCATTTCGATCAATTCGCCATTGACGGTGATGTCACCTGCCGTAGGCATTTCTAATAAATTAATACAACGTAAAAAGGTACTTTTACCAGAACCTGATGAACCGATAATAGAGATTACATCACCTTTATTTGCAGTCAGATCGATACCTTTCAGGACTTCATTGTCACCAAATGATTTATGCAAATTTTTGATGTCTAATGTGGGACTGCTACTCATTCTATTCATCCTAAATACGATTTATAACAATTAAGACATGCGCAATATTTAAATTCAAATTAACATTAAAGAGTGCAACATAAATACAACATTCAACATAACAAATTAGTCATTCAGATAACATAAAACCATCATTATTTAGATTTAAAACTCGCAAGATAGTTAAATTGAAGTTTTATAATCTAGAAAAATAAAAAATACAGTGCGAATGAATTTCAAAAGACAATATCGGATACTACCGCCATATTGGTATTTATGATTGTTTACTTTACTTTAAATAGTTAATTAAACTTTTGTTTTATATTTAAAATAAAGTGCATATCAATGCGCGATTAATGTAATTTAGTTACACCCAGTTAGGGGTATTCAAGTTTAAAAGCATTACATTTCGTAATAAAAAAACATAAAACAGCATGGAATTGATCTAGATCACTTTATAAATACCACTAGTTAGGTAATAATAAGCATGAGTTATTTATTGAGACTAGGTAATGAAAACAACAAACCCATTTGACGCAATCCTACCGCCAGAACTGCTAATAAAAGCAGAATCTATCGGTGTAGCAAAAGCAACAAAAGCCCCTAAACAAGCGTTCATGCTTGCGATTACTGCGGGTGTATTCATCTCTATTGCATTTGCCTTCTATACCACGGTAACAACAGGAACGACGGATGTTGCTTATGGTTTAAAAAAATTCATGGGGGGGTTTGCATTTAGTCTTGGTCTACTACTTGTTGTTGTTTGTGGCGGCGAACTATTTACTAGCTCAATCTTAACCATTATTGCCCGTGCAAATAACAAAATAACAACCGCACAACTCGCTAAAAACTGGGCAGTTGTCTACGTCGGTAACTTTATCGGCTGCCTCTTCTTTGTAATGCTAATGATATTAGCTAAGCAGCACCTCGTCGCCGATGGCGCTTGGGGTCTAAATGCCATGAAGATTGCCCAACACAAATTGCACCATACTTTTATTCAAGCGGTCACACTTGGCGTCCTAGCCAACCTACTTGTTTGTCTTGGTGTTTGGATGAGTTTTGCAGCGCGCTCTATTACCGATAAATTTGTTGCGGTGGCATTGCCTGTGAGTATGTTTGTTGCATCAGGTTACGAGCACAGTATCGCTAACATGTTTATGATCCCACTCGGGTATGTTATTGCGAACTTTTCAGGCCCAGAGTTCTGGCTAGCAACCGGTGCCAACCCTGCTGACTTTACCGACTTAACGTTAACTAATTTTGTATTTAACAATCTGATTCCAGTCACCATCGGCAATATAATTGGTGGTGGCTTACTGGTTGGTATGACGTACTGGATTATTTACTGCAAAAAAGAATCTTAATATCTGTTGTAAACACAGCAGATAACAAACTTTGAAATTTAATTTTTAGAATATTAATAGATTAGGTGTACTTATGACTGAACAAACAATCTTTGATCAAGCGTGGCAAGGTTTCACTACTGGCGAATGGACTAACGAAGTTAACTTACGTGACTTCATCCAGAAAAACTACACTGAATTTACCGGTGATGAGTCTTTCCTAGCCGATGCAACCCAAGCAACAGATACGCTTTGGAACAATGTTATGGAAGGCATCAAAATTGAAAACAGCACGCACGCGCCGCTTGATTTTGATACTTCAGTACCATCAACAATTACATCACATGCTGCAGGTTATATTGACCAAAGCCTAGAAACAATTGTTGGCCTACAAACTGAAAAACCATTAAAACGTGCCATTATCGCTAATGGCGGTATCCGCATGGTTGAAGGTTCTTGTAAAGCATACGGTAAAGAACTGGACCCAGTAACCAAGAAAATCTTCTCTGAATACCGTAAAACACACAACCAAGGTGTATTCGACGTTTATACAAGCGATATCATGAAATGTCGTAAGTCAGGTATCCTAACGGGTTTACCTGATGCGTATGGCCGTGGTCGTATCATTGGTGATTACCGTCGTGTTGCTGTATACGGCATCGACTTCCTAATGAAAGATAAATTTGCACAACAAAAATCATTAGAAGCGAAGTTCTATTCAGGTGAAGACCTTGAAGCAACAATGCGTTTACGTGAAGAGATCTCTGAGCAGTACCGTGCCCTAGCACAAATCAAAGAAATGGCGGCAACTTACGGTTTCGATATTTCAGGACCAGCAACAAACGCAAAAGAAGCGATCCAGTGGACTTACTTCGGCTACTTAGCCGCAGTAAAATCACAAAATGGTGCTGCAATGAGCTTTGGTCGTGTAACCACCTTCTTAGATGTCTACATCGAACGTGATTTACAAGCGGGTATCATTACTGAGACTGACGCTCAAGAAATGATTGATCATCTCGTAATGAAACTACGTATGGTGCGTTTCCTACGTACACCTGAATACGATGAGTTATTCTCTGGTGACCCAATCTGGGCAACAGAAACAATCGCTGGTATGGGTACAGATGGTCGTTCATTAGTAACTAAATCATCATTCCGTGTACTACATACACAATACACTATGGGCCCTTCACCAGAGCCAAACATCACTGTATTGTGGGCTGAAAACCTACCATTAAACTTCAAACGCTACTGTGCGAAAGTATCAATTGATACTTCATCAATCCAGTACGAAAATGATGATTTAATGCGTACCGATTTCGACAATGATGACTATGCAATTGCTTGTTGTGTATCACCAATGATTGTTGGTAAACAAATGCAGTTCTTCGGCGCGCGTAGTAACCTTGCTAAAGCGTTGTTATATACAATCAATGGTGGCGTAGATGAAAAACTGAAAATCCAAGTTGGCCCTAAATCAGACAAGATCACTGATGATGTGCTTGACTACGAAGATATCACAGCACGTTTAGACAAGATGATGGATTGGTTAGCAACAACATACGTTACTGCGCTAAATTCAATTCACTATTCACACGATAAATATTCGTATGAAGCATCATTAATGGCTCTGCATGACCGTGACGTAGAACGTACAATGGCATGTGGTATCGCTGGCCTATCTGTTACTGCTGATTCACTTTCTGCAATTAAATATGCGAAAGTTAAACCGATTCGTGATGAAAACGGTATTGCAATCGACTTTGAAATCGAAGGCGATTACCCTAAATTTGGTAACAACGATTCACGTGTCGATGATATCGCTTGTAGCCTAGTTGAAACCTTCATGAAGAAAGTCTCTAGTCACAAAATGTACCGAGATGCGAAACCAACACAGTCAGTGCTAACAATTACTTCAAACGTTGTATACGGTAAGAAAACAGGTACAACACCTGATGGCCGTCGTGCAGGCGCCCCCTTCGCTCCAGGTGCTAACCCAATGCATGGCCGTGATGAAAAAGGCGCAATCGCAGCCCTAACATCAGTAGCAAAACTACCATTTGAATACGCAAAAGATGGTATCTCTTATACTTTCTCTATCGTACCAAACGCACTGGGTAAAACTGACGATACACGTCGTACAAACCTCGCAGGCTTAATGGATGGTTACTTCAAGCACAGCAGTACAATTGAAGGCGGCCAACACTTAAACGTAAACGTGATGGACCGTGCAATGCTGCTAGACGCGGTTAAGCACCCTGAAAAATACCCACAACTGACCATCCGAGTGTCAGGTTATGCGGTTCGCTTCAACTCGCTAACATCAGAGCAACAACAAGATGTAATCACACGTACGTTCCAACAGTCATTCTAAGACTGGCGGTGATTACACTATAAAATATAACTATCGTTTGTTTTTATAGTAGCAAGACACAAAAGCCTTACACGTGTAAGGCTTTTGTATTTATAATGATCGTATAGCCCTATTTTTTGGAGATATTATGCCGCTTATTAAACCTATTGATTCTACCGAATTGTGTAGCACAGTAGGACGCATTCATTCTACCGAATCTTGTGGCACAGTTGATGGCCCTGGCATCCGTTTCATCGTTTTCATGCAAGGCTGTTTAATGCGTTGCCAATATTGCCATAATCGTGATTCATGGGACTTACACTCAGGTACAGAAACCACTGTTGATGAATTAGTTCGTGAGCTGATTTCATATAAAGCCTTTATGCAAGCAACCGGAGGTGGTGTCACAGCATCCGGTGGCGAAGCGATGCTACAACCTGAATTTGTACGTGATTTTTTCATCGCAGCTCAAGCCCAAGGCGTTAATACCTGCTTAGATACCAACGGCTATATTCGTAAATATACCGATGTGATTGACGAAGTGCTCGATGTCACTGATTTAGTGATGTTGGATTTAAAGCAAATGAACGACAAGATCCATCAGGAATTGGCAGGTGTCAGTAATAAACGCACACTCGAATTTGCAGAGCATTTAGCAACACGTAATCAAAAAACATGGATTCGCTATGTTGTGGTACCCGGTTATACTGATGATGATGCATCAGCGCATCAACTTGGTCAGTTTATTCAACACATGGATAATATTGAAAAAGTAGAATTGCTGGCTTATCACGAATTAGGCCTACATAAATGGAAAACAATGGGCTTTGATTACCCCCTTGATGGTGTTGCGCCACCAAGTAAAGACACGATGGACCGTATTAAAAATATTTTATTAAAATACAAAGATAATGTGATGTATTAATCGCCCAAACAGCATTCTATTAAAAACCGATCCTAGCTCTATGCTATGATCGGTTTTTTGTTTTAGCCTTTTGCTAACCTTATACCAGAATAACGAGATCACATGAATTACCTTTGCCCTATCTGCGCTCGCCCTTTATCCGCACAAGACAAAAGTCTTACTTGCGAGCAACGCCATCAATTTGATCTAGCAAAAGAGGGTTACGTCAATTTACTCCCAGTGCAAAACAAAAAATCAAAAAACCCCGGCGACAACAAAGAAATGATGCAAGCCCGTCGAGAGTTTCTTGACCAAGGCTTCTATCAATCACTATCTGACACGGTAAATAACATTGCTCAGCAAGCGCTAACGGCTGTCAACGCACCAAACATCCTCGACTTAGGCTGTGGCGAAGGGTATTACACCCACCGCTTAGCGCAGGCTATGGCGACTCTTAATGATGCTAACTCAGCGCCACAAATCGCAGGACTAGATATATCTAAATCAGCGATCCGTTATGCTGCAAAACGTTATAAGACGATCAGTTTTTGTGTGGCAAGTGCCTACAACACCCCATTCGCAGATGCCAGCCAAGATTTAGTGACACGTATTTATGCACCATCACAAGATGCTGAGCTAGCCCGTATAATCAAAACAAAGGGGTACTTACTCACAGTGACACCCGCTGCCGATCATTTATTTGAGCTGAAGCAGAAAATTTACCAAACCCCTGAAAAACACGACATGAAGATTGAAGATATTGCCGGGTTTGAACTGATTGAACAGCAACGTTTAACCGACCAAATCACCCTGACGCAAGCAAAAGACAGCAAGAACTTATTAGAAATGACACCACTAGCATGGAAGATGAGTGACGAGCAAAAAGCAGAAATATATGCGGTTGATTTGACCCTAACGCTCGACTTTAATATCACGCTTTATAAACGCACAGCGTAACTTTTATCACAAACTCTACCGCCCTCGCCGTTTAAAAGACAAAAAAATACCGATATTCGCTTTAATATCGGTATTTTTGATGGGCTAACTGTACATTGACAGATTAAATGTGCCTGTTACGGCATCATAATCGTGTATTACTTAACCATAAATACTTTATCCATTCGCTTAAATGCATTTTCTAAAATATCAGCCAATTCACTGTAATGTGGTTTTTTCACTGCGGGCTCAAGCTCACAACCTTGCGTTACTAGCCCTTGGTAAAGTTCATGATACCAATTTGCTAGTGACACGGGTAATAATTCACTCGAACGTTTACCCAACCAGAACAAACCTTGCATCGGTAGCGTAATAAATAATAATGCAATCGCAATACTGGCAGGTAACTGCTGCATATCACCATAGAGATACTGCATCATCACAGTTAAAATCGCTAATGGCGGCATAGTCTTAAAGCCAAGTTTCGTGGCGGCAATAATTCTATTCTCAGGAAAAAGTGCGGCCAGTTCTTTTTTCATCGGCCAGCGCTGCATATAATGTTGACCTTTATATAAGGTATTTTTAAATACATTCATCAGCATCCTCCCCTGATAGGTTAAAATTTTCTATATTCTCAACCATACACCATGTCATGGTGCAGGTAAAATAGTATATAGATGTTAAGCTAATGGTTTAGATCAACATTATTATAAATATACTTTGAGATATCGTCTCATTGCAAGTAAACTATGAGGCAGTTAACACTTTAAGGGAAAATGTGAGTGACATGACTCACAGTTTTAAAAAGTCGTCATTTCTTTAAGATGGATACTTAGTAACGAACATTAGTCGTACCCAATACGATTTCGTACGTAAAAATGACAGTGTCAGCCAATTTAGTAAGCACAGATATATCTCTCTGCTTTAATAAAGATACGATACCTAAGCCAATATCGCTAGGATTGTTATCAGTTATTTTATTGATTATTTCATAATAGGTTTTTACGCATGAATAAACTCGTTCTAGTTCTAAACTGTGGTAGTTCTTCTCTTAAATTCGCAGTTCTTGATTCAGTATCTGGTGATGAACAATTATCAGGTCTTGCAGAATGCTTTAATTTAGAAAACGCACGCATCAAGTGGAAACTTGACGGCAATAAAGGCACAGCCGATCTAGGCGCATTCGCTTCTCATAAAGAAGCTGTAGCATACATCGTAAATAACATTCTTAAAGAAAAACAAGAAATGAGCGACGCTATCGTAGCGATCGGTCATCGTGTTGTACACGGCGGCGAAAAATTCACTTCATCAGTAATCATTGATGATGCTGTAATGCAAGGTATCGAAGACTGTGCAACATTAGCACCGCTTCATAACCCAGCTCATCTTATCGGTATCCGTGCTGCACAAGCTGCATTCCCAGCGCTTCCTCAAGTTGCTGTTTTCGATACTGCATTCCACCAAACTATGCCTGAAAAAGCATACTTATACGCACTACCGTACAAACTGTACCGTGAAAATGGCATCCGTCGTTACGGTATGCACGGTACTAGTCACCTATTCATCGGTCGTGAAGCAGCTGCTCTTCTAGGTCAAAAAGTTGAAGAAACTAACATCATCAACTGTCACCTAGGTAACGGCGCATCAATCTGTGCAATTAAAGATGGTAAATCAGTAGACACAAGCATGGGTATGACTCCACTTGAAGGTCTAGTAATGGGTACACGTAGTGGTGATCTTGACCCAAGCATCATCAACCACCTTGTTACACAGTGTAACTACACACTTGCAGAAGTGAACAGCATGCTAAACAACGAAAGTGGTTTACTAGGTGTGTCTGAAATTTCTAGCGATTGCCGTGCTATCGAAGATGGTTATGCAGAAAAACAAGCTGGCGCAGTTCGAGCAATGGAACTTTCTTGCTACCGTCTAGCTAAATACATCGCTTCATACGCAGCTGCTTTAGGCCGTATTGACGCTATCGTATTTACTGGTGGTATCGGTGAAAACTCTGACGTTATCCGTGCATTAGTATTAAACCAACTTTCTATCTTCGGTATCGAAGTTGACGATGCAGCGAATACAGCAGCACGTTTTGGTTCTGAAGGTACAATTACTACAGCAAATAGTAAAATTAAAGCTATGGTTATTTCGACTAATGAAGAACTTGTTATTGCACAAGATGCAGTAAGCTTAATCAGCTAAGACTGTTCGCTAAATAAGTTTCATTTTTAAATAAGAAAGGTGTAACCGCACCTTTCTTTCTTCTCAATCCCAATATAAGGGGACGCTAGTGGCTCGCACTATAATGCTTATCCCAGTTGGCGTAGGCGTAGGCGTAACTTCTGTTAGTCTAGGTATGGTTCGTGCGTTTGAACGCAACGGCCTAAACGTTAACTTTTTCAAACCTGTTGCTCAACCTCGCCAAGGCGAAAAAGGTCCAGAGCTATCAACTGAAATTATCCGTCAAGGAACGAATGCATCACCTGCAACACCGTTCACTTTATTACACGCTGAAAAATTAATCGGTGCTGGTAAAACTGACGTGCTTCTTGAAGATATCGTTGAACGTTTCGAATCACACATGGTTGATGCTGAAATCGTTGTTGTTGAAGGTCTAGTACCAACATCAAAACAACCATTTGCTAACAGCGTGAACTACAACATCGCAAAAGCACTTGATGCTGAAATGGTGTTTGTGGCTAACCCAGGCACAGATTCTTCAGAACAACTTAAAGATCGTTTAGAAATAGCTTGCTCAAACTTCGGTGGTAGCAAAAACAAACGTATCATTGGTTGTGTGATCAACAAAGTTGGCGCACCACTTGATGAAGCTGGCCGTAGCCGTCCAGATCTTGCGGAAATGTTTGAAGCAAACTCAGGTAATGCTAGCCATAACCTAGAAGTGCTACAAGTATTTGGCAAAAGCCCAATGCCAATCCTTGGTTGTATTCCTTGGAGCGCAGAGCTAATTGCACCACGTGCAAAAGATCTTGCTAACCACTTAAAAGCTGAAATCTTAAACGAAGGCGAACTAGAAGAACGCCGTCTACTAGGTATCACTTTTTGTGCTCGTTCTATTCCAAACATGCTTCAGCACTTCCGTCCAGGTGGCTTATTAGTTACTTCTGGCGATCGTGCAGACGTTATCGTAGCTGCATGTCTTGCTGCAATGAACGGCGTTAAAATTGGCGCATTACTATTAACTGGTGATGCTCGTCCAGACGAAAGCGTATTAAAACTTTGTCAACAAGCGATGGCAACTGGTCTACCAATCATGTTGACTACAACTAATACTTGGCAGACTGCATTAACGCTTCAAAACTTCAATCTTGATATCCCTGCAGATGATAAACAACGCATCGAAGCAGTTCAAGAATACATCGCAAGTCACATCGACAAGCAATGGATTGAAACGTTAACAGTTGGTACCAAACGTACTCGTCGTTTATCACCGCCAGCATTCCGTTACCAGTTAACTGAATTAGCGCGTCAAGCGAAGAAACGTGTTGTACTACCTGAAGGTGAAGAGCCACGTACAATTGAAGCAGCTAACATCTGTGCTGAACGTGGCATCGCTACACCAGTACTTGTTGGTAATCCAGCTGAAATTAAACGTGTTGCAGAAAGCCAAGGTATCGTACTTTCTGAAGGCGTTGAAATCGTAGATCCTGTAACATGTCGTGAAAAATATGTTGCACCTATGGTTGAACTGCGTAAAGGGAAAGGCCTTACTGAAGTAGTAGCGCGTGAGCAACTAGAAGATAACGTTGTACTTGCGACTATGATGTTAGAGCAGTCTGAAGTTGATGGTCTTGTATCTGGTGCCGTTCATACGACAGCAAACACAATCCGTCCAGCACTACAGTTGATCAAAACAGCACCGGGTTCAAACCTAGTGTCTTCAATCTTCTTCATGTTGCTACCTGATCAAGTGTTAGTGTACGGTGATTGTGCAATTAACCCAGATCCAGATGCTTCTCAACTGGCTGACATCGCGATTCAATCAGCTGATTCAGCTAAAGCATTCGGTATTGATCCTCGCGTTGCTATGATCTCTTACTCAACTGGTTCATCTGGCCAAGGTAGTGATGTAGAGAAAGTACGTGAAGCAACTAAAATCGCACAAGAACGTCGTCCAGATCTAATCATCGACGGTCCATTACAGTACGATGCTGCTATCATGGAAAATGTTGCGAAAAGCAAAGCGCCAAACAGCCCTGTTGCTGGTAAAGCGACTGTATTTGTATTCCCAGATCTTAATACTGGTAACACAACTTACAAAGCGGTACAGCGTTCTGCAAACCTAATCTCTATTGGTCCAATGCTGCAAGGCATGCGTAAACCAGTAAATGATTTATCACGTGGCGCATTAGTAGACGACATCGTTTACACAATCGCACTTACAGCGATTCAATCTAAGCAATTAACATCTTAGTCTGAAAACCTGATAAACGTGTATTAAGGCTCCTTAGGGAGCCTTTTTTAGTTAGTTAAACCATTGAAATATAACAACATCCATTTCCATGCGTCCACATACTGTCCACACATTACCTAATCAAGATAAATCTTCAGTACTTGTGTCCACCTTTCATCCACAGATTTTAACTAACCTTATACTTCCCTGCCGAACTACCACCTGTCACGCCAACTTCTGCATTAGCAGTGATCTCATCAACAACCGCATTAGCAATCGCTTCTGCAAACTTACCTGCCATTGCAAACTCACCATCAAGTACAAAACCTTGGGCTTTAAGCTCTGTTTCCAACTTTGTTTTTAATGATCTCTTACTTAGTGCCATATTATTTCCCCGCAAATACGCTTGTTGATACGTCTACATGTGGTTTGCCCATAAATGGACACATTGTTGCACCAGTGCAAACCCCAGAACCGCCATTTAATTTAATCGAGCCTGCATCTTCGGTTATATTCTTGGCTTTAATAATCAGTGATTTTGCACTGTCGAGATGCATGTCTTCTGCGCTTTGTATTTTAACTTCTTTGTTACTGCCTAAAAGCAGGTTATCCAACGAGGTAATAATCACCTTTTCACCAACCAATATTT
>Ga0209395_1002623_pt1 | contig 23116 bp, 19 predicted proteins | sample GOMGulsemesocosm_3_FD_184635 | JGI IMG/M metagenome (GOLD analysis project Ga0209395, IMG submission 184635) | Methane-oxidizing microbial communities from mesocosms in the Gulf of Mexico - GOM9D Gulf of Mexico (SPAdes) (version 2) | ecosystem: Environmental > Aquatic > Marine > Cold seeps... | reverse complement strand
AGTTGATGGGAAATTGATTTGGGCTGAAAAGAATTTAGCTCAAATCTAAGCTGACAAGACACCCTAAAATTCGGGTAACTGTCAGATCAGGTCTGAGCTACTACACCTCATCATTAGAAATTTTGTTATTTTCATATTTTTGAACGATTCTTTTTAATTTTGTTATTTCAGTTCTAACTATACTGCTTATTTTTTCTGTGCCTAAAGTGAACTTTTGATTATATAGCTGGGCGAAGTGAACATATTGTTCCATTGTTGAATTAGAGGCGTGTAATGTTAGTTTTCTAACGGCAGTCATTGCTACTGTTAATATGTTCACAAAGATAGTGCCGCTGTTATAGCTTCTAAGCGTTTTTGCTACATTTAACGTGATAAAGCGGTGCCTAAAGGAATGATTATTTAAATGTGCTAGTTTTTGTGCATATTTACTATTTTTTATCACATTCAATGTATAGTTTTTTAAATAGCTATTTTTAAGTGGTTTACCATTATCTACATTAATAAAAAGTTCATCATGATCCATATCTGGCCATTGCGCTTCAATGAAATTTATATAACTCATTACGAGTTGTAATGTTCCGTTAGATACTGGAACACTTCGTTTTTCGCCTTTATACTTTCCTTTTTTAATTGGTATTGAATTTAGCTCTCCTTCTTCGTCAGCACTTGCTAGTGGGTCGTAGGCTTCTTTTATCATACTGCGAGTAATATCGGATAACTCACTTATTCTTGACCCTGTTGCATCTAGCAAATAGCTAATCGATTCCCACCTTAATATTAGCAATTTGTATGGAATAGGGTGTTCAGTTGTGTGGTGAATTACATCAAGCCAATCAATAAACTCATCATCTCTTATGTACTCCACTTCTTCTTGTATGGTAACTAACCCTTTAATAGATTGATGGTCAAAATAAATAATTACTCTGCCACCAGCATTGAAGGATTCTTTTGTTACATGGGATGAGTATTTTCCAGCATGAGTTGTTTTATCCGTGATTAAAAATAAATTTTTATGAGTCTCTTGTAAGAAAAAAAAGTAATCAATAGCTACTCTTACATGGCCTTTTATTGTGTCGTTATCGATATTTCGTGATTTTAAGTGGGTGACATAATCATAAAAACATTCATCATTGAAGTTGTATTTGTTAATACCTTTAAGAGTATCAATAAAGTTGAATAGTATGTTTATGCTTCTAGTTTGTTCAATTATATTGTCAGGTTGTGGTCTAATGCCATAACTTATAGGCCCCCCACCATATTTCATTATGTACTGGTTGGCCTCCCAGTTAAATGATTTGTCTTTGTTTAATAAAAAGGGATACTTAAATTTATCGTTGGGCTTAAGTTTAAGAAAATCGAGCCTTGGTGATTTGGCTATGAATACCTCACTCATTCTACTATTTTAAACCTGTCTTTCTTATTAACATTGCAATGAGATTTTAATAAATTATGGTATTGCTTGTTTTCAAAATTCTGTGTAACGATAAAGCTTTTTAATTGTTCATAAGCTCGGAACAGCTCAACGACATTATTGTTTAATATTTCAATTGTCTCGTCCTTTTCCTTACCTTCTAATACTAGGTCGTTTCTAGTCTTATATTTACTTTTTTTCTTTGGTTCATCTTCGATATTTTCAGAAGCTACCCATAGTGGGATTTGCTTATTAAAATTATAAATAGCATCTAAAAGTTCATTCAAGAAAGGTTCGTTTTTTTCTGTTTTTGCCGTGTTAACGGTATATTTGAATACTTCAAATTCTTTGTTTTCCCAAGCATGAATATCACCAATGTTAAGTTTTGTTCTTTTGGAATTGAGTGGTATGTAACATGGCATTTTATCTAACGTTGAAGTGTCATTTAATAATTTTGTTTTTGTAATTATACTATTAGTAATTTTTTCACTGTTTTTCACATTTTCAGCGGATGTTTCTCCTTTTTTATACTTAGGCATTATTAGCCTCTTCAGTAAAATAGAAATAGATTGTTTTGTCATCGCATCTCTTAAAATGAACCTCTTCACCCGTATTTTTAATTCTTTCGTTTATTGCATGATAAACAATGTCTTCAAGTTGAAGGTTTAACTTAAGCGATTTCTCCTTAGCTAGTTCTACAATATTGTTAATGGTTTTATCAACATTCAAATTTTCATTTATTTTTACCGCTCGTTTGGCTATTGAAATTATTGCTTCATCCATCCACTCACTACTTGGGTGTATTTCGGCATACCCAAAAGTCATTTCTAAATTTTCATGCCCTAAAAACCAGCTTAATTCTTCAATACCTTCTTCATTTGTCAAACTAAAATAGAGTATTGCAAATAAACGTCTAAATTGGTGCTCAGTTGCATACCAACGTTTTCCATCTATTAAGGGGACACCTGACCAATCACTGAAATAGTTTAGGCATGATTGCATTGTATCTGAGTATAAATGCTCAGGAATAAAATCGTCATCTAATGGACAAAAATGACGGGTGATCAATTTTTTTGCGTTGTGAAAGTTAGTAAATAAATAGCTATTATCATCATCATGGTTTATCCCATATCGTTCCTCTAAGTATTGTGAAAATTCACAGTACTGTAACCCCAACTCATATATTTGAGCTGGTATGGGACGATGAATAGTTTCTAATAGATTAAAAGTAGAAGCTTTTTGTTGTTTGAATTTAACATCACATAAACCATCAAGAGGTGAGTGCTCAAAACAGTTTCTTTTTAATAAAAGAATGGAAAACTCTCGCGTTGCTAAATATGCAAGCAGAAGTATATACATGGATGCTAGATGCAACTGTATCGCATTCACAAGGCTTATAGAGCCTTTTGGCGAGGTGTTTCTTTTTATTTCGTGCTCTAAACCTAATATCTTGATGTTTAGGTAAATTAGCTCTTCAGGGCATTCTACTTCAAGAAATAAACGCTCTCTTGTTTTACATTCCTTTAAGCGCACACTTTTGGTTAAATATTTAGTGCTATTTTTATAATGTAGATCTATATCTTTCAAATACTTCAGCAATGATGGTCCATAATTATTCTGAAATTTCATTGATTGTGATATCAGGTGAAATGCAGTTTCTAAAGGCATTGCTGCTGTTTTTACTTCATTTTGAAAACCATCAAATAACGTTGCTAAACCTTCTTCACCACCAAGAATTTCATAGGGAGAGAAATTAATCGGAAATTTTAAATCTTGAGAATTATTAAATAAGTGCTCTAGGTCTGAAGTGATATTCTGAACTGTTTTTTTATTTACTAGTGTAAGCTCGTGAATACTTCTCGATATATTGGCATCATCAAATTCTTTTTCATTACTGCACTCTGAAACGTAGATTTCTTTAACTTTAGCGGTGGTGATTCGTTGCTTTATTATCGAAAATGTTTTGGATTTTATTTGTAATTTCTGATTGATTTTTTTCCAATCTTTGGTGGTAGGCGTATTATTAAGACCTTGTAACTCATCAATAACAGCGTAAAACTGCTCGGTCTTAATTTGAAATGATTGTATGAAATCTAAGAAGTCTTCTTCAGTGATTTGATTTAAAGCTAGAATAGGAGGTGAATCAACAAACTCTCTTTTTTCATTTACGGATACAATAAATGAAATGATATTAAGGTTTATATTTGCCAACTGGTATGGCTTACTTATTGAACCACTTGCGAATGTATTTTCTAGGCATTGCTTTAAATCAGCTAATATATTGCAGTAAATCTCGTCTGTTAGTAAGCCGAAAGAGCTTATTGTTTTACTGAATATTATTTTCGTTAAGTGTGATTTTGGAGTATTTGAGTCTACCTCAACGCTTTTTCCTAATTTTGCCACATTCCAAAATGGTTCCTTTATATCATTTGCAATCCAGCTAGTTCCATTTTCTACAAGAGGTTCAGTGATGTTTTTTTCTATAGCTGTAGAATGTTTATTCATGACTATTACCTCTACTTTCAAGCAATAACTCAGCATCTCTAATCATTTTTTTGTGTTGAATAGAGCCTGAAATGGCTTTGTTTAATGCATTCTTGCACACCGTGTAGAATTCGCTGCCATCATCTTTTTTATGTTTTAAGTAGTTAATGATGAAGGCAAAGTTATCTACGGAACATACAAAAAAATATTCAGATTCAACTTTTTCTTCTGTTGGAACAATAGGCTTTAACTTTTCGAAAAGTGGGCCACCAAAGTCTTTATTGTCATAAATTTCAAGGATACATTTGTCATAGGATTCTTGTGACATACCTAGCAATTTTAGTTTGTCTGGTTCTGAGGCTGTGGCCAATATCAAATAGATGTGCTGAAAAACTGAGATCTTTCTTCTGTACATGATCTCCTGTAAAAATAAGGGAATATAGGTGCTTAATGTGGTCTTTACTTTATTTCCTAGGTAAGTAGCGGCTGCTACAACATCACCATCTGTTCTAATGTAAATTTCTATTGCTCTAGAAGTTCTAACTTTCATGAGGGTAGGTTTGATAGAGGATATGTCTAAAGGCAAGTTTTCGTTGCAAAACTCCCTGAAGTAAGAATCAAAAGAATTGCCTTTTCTTAATACTCGCTGTGATTTTCTGAGCCAAAGTAAATTGGTTTTAAGCGCTTTACGTTTCTGTTCTGTTAACTCGATAGCAAACTGGATGCAAAAAGAAGCATTAATATTACGTGGGTTAATGTCGGTAGGAGGAGCTAATTTTGATGCATCTGCTGTTCTTTTTTGAAGCCTTCTTTGTCTCCATTTTATTACATTAAACCTTACAGTACCGTCATCTTCTATTTTGATAAATTCATTTTTTGAATTAGGAGAATTCTTATCTATGTTTACTTTTAGATTATATAAAGGAGTTGGGTTAACACCTTCTTCGTCAGTAATGATAAGTTGCATTGCACTGGCTAATTCGTTTTCAAGACCGTTAAATTTCTGGTTGTTTTTTAGGTGAGGGAATTTAATTTGATAATAATAGAACACCGTGTCCTGTGCTATGGCAACCATTTGATCAAGTTTGTGTACTAAATCAGCATAGAACTCATCAATAAGTGATTTAGCGGAGGTTAAAGATTTTTCTTTGTTTACTTCGTCAATATTGATCTCAGCTATAGTTGGGTTTGTACTTCTCATTAAGCTAGATTTAGAAGGCTTCTTGATGTTGTTGGTTAAGCGAATATGTTTATCTAGTAAACCAATATCCTTCAAGTGTTGAAATAGTTCAATCGCCCGACTAGTTTCATGATATTTAGTATTCATTGAACCTAACTCGGTATCATAACTGTCGCGAAAATTGTTTAGACCTTGCTCAATAGCTCCTTTTGACCAATTATTATCAATCTTTGAAATCTCGTTAAATGCACTTACAAAAACCCTTAGATAGTTTTTTTCGACGTTTTTTGAACGGATAAATAATTTTGTGGCTTTTAACAATTCTTTATTTGGACATGACGAACTAAGAGTTAACTTCAATTGAGCAGTAACATCATTTCCGCTTTGTGGACATATATCAAAAATATCAAATTTTTTGGAATCATCATCTTGAGTAAAGTATTCAGTCGAAAGGAAGTAAAAGTATATTTTCTTAGTTATGCCAGCTAACTGTGCAGGTAACTTTCCGTTAACCGCTACACATTCAAAGTATTCTAATAAAGAGTTTTGAAAGGAGGATACATTTTTTGATTCTTCACCAAGCTTATGCTCGTAGTGATATTGGATAATTTTGATAGCAGTATTGAGATGATTCAGCCTAAATACCTTATTGCCAACACTAGAAGTAATGTTTAAAAAAAAATGTTCAGCTAATTTATATGTTCCAACAAAAGTCGCTAATAAAGAAATTTTTTCATGAATTACCTTTGATTCTTTAGATAACCCATAGCTTGAATTTTTTATTTTAGAGAGAGTTTTATTGTTTTTCCCTGTTTGCATTCAAAAGTACCTGAGGGTTATTTTTACATAACTATGTAGTGAGTTTCTGCAAAGGTCAATAGGGGGTTTTTTACTTTAAGTTATTGAAATAATAAGTATATATTTATATGTATATTAAATATAAATGCTGGTTTTTATTTAAAAACAATTAAGTAAAATGGTTTTACTATGTTATTTCTATATCTAAATGACAGTTTATAAGGAAACAATTTTTTTGAAAATAATTTCAAAAATGACATTTAGGTAAAATGATTATTGATAGAACTGGGTTATTTAATAGTGGAGGTCGGTTATAGCTTTCTAAAAATTATTAACCATTATTCTTTGCAATAACTCATATTCAATTTGTTAAATTAAATATGAGTTATTGAAGATCACAGAATAAATTTTTCCTTATAATTATTTTGGTGCTTCAAGCGTTAAACATATTGGCTCAACTACTTCGTTGGCTGCTGCAATGTCGCAATCTAACTTAGCTTGAAGGTATGCTATTCTTAGGTTAGGCAATAAAGTGACTTTAGTGGGATCGTCGGCTGCTTTATATTCAGTGTTCTTTATATTCCATAAATCAACTTTTGTAATTGCATTTACACGTAGTGTGTTTATCGTAGTTAATTTTGTCGTTGTATCTGTTAACTCAGCTTCTTTATCAGTTGGTGTTAGCTTTTTAGTAACAGCCTCTTTAACTGTTTCTGAAGCTCCAGAAATGGCTTCTCCTAAGCTCACTAAGAATTTATTGCCATTTCCTGTCTCAGTTAATGTTGCAGTAACATTGACTGGGGTTGACTGATTCAATGTTCGTTTGGCAACACTGGTTTTATCTTCTAATATCGTTATGGCTTTACTAATACTCGTTCTCTGAGTAGAAGCTTCTATAGCGGTTCTTCTTTCAGAAATTTGAGTTTCAATTTTAGAAATAACATCTGTTAATTCATGGGTGTTTTTAGTGTTCTCTAATGCTTGCTTTAGCTTGAAAATGTTTTCATCACTATCTAAGTTACAGCTATCATTGTGTTTACAAAGAGCTATAGCGTCATTTAATGCGATTTCAGCTTTGACATATTTCGATGTCGATAACTCCTTTAATGTTGCAATTGATTTTTCTAATTTAGAAATTTCAGGATCTTCTTTCTTATCTAAATCGAGCAATTGGGTTTTAAGTGATACTAGTTGTGTCTGCTGTAACTTATATGAATCCATTGCAGCAGAGGCGGTTGAGGATACTGCTGGCAAAGGCAAATAAGCTGAGTTATAAGCTTCTAATAATCTAGGGTCATTTATGTGGTAAGTTTTACCATTTCGGCTTAAATTACTGCTAAAAATAGCGAAAGTTGAGTCATTTGCCGCTGAAGGTTTTCCAAATCCAACAGATAAGACTAGATCTTTACTACTCTTAGGGCCAAGGTGATCTCCGTAATATATAAACTTAGGCTCAACTCTAAAAGCAGAACGATCATTAGATGGAACTAAAGTTGCTTCATAATAGAATTTAGGGGTATCAGAAAGGCCATACTTTCGGAACAACGTTTTTGCTTTTGTTGAGAATGCACTCGATTTTGTAAAGCTGTCCGTTGGTTTATTAGCGTTTACTTGACCCCTCACAATTATCATACAGTAAGATGATGAATTAATCGTAAAACTATTAGTAGAAGAATCTAAAGAATAAAAATCGACATCCTTCGATATTGAAGTCGTAAAAGGTTCATCTTCCCCCATTTTTTTTATGGCATTGCCTAGTGATTTTACTCCTGATTCAACGAGGCTAGGTATTATAGCAAGGGCTAGCCCCCCCAAAAAAGACTCTGTTTTTATTTCGGAAACGGGGCATTCTTCTTGAAAAATCACTTTAGTTTGAACTTCTGGGCGGTTAGAAATGTCATTAGTAACTTCCTTTCCCGTACCTCCTCTGTTCCCAGTTGTTTCACAGGCTACTACGCTTAAGATTAACGTTGCTAATATAAGTACTTTTGATAATTTATTATTTTTAGTCATCATATATCCTTGTTTAATTTAAAATCCAATTTATTGATACTGCCAACCCACCTTGCTTTCCAACAACCGATGTATTTGAATCGTTTGACATTTCAAACGGAGTACACCCTCTAGCGCTTCCTTCTCCACCTCTGGAGTGAACTCCTATCATACTGAGTATATTTAAATCATGAGATGCCATCACTAATGGACTACCGCTAAAAATAGGAAGGCTTTGGCAGGCGTGTGCGAAACAAGCGCCATTTTTGCTTTTATCAAAAACTCTACAATAACTTCCCTTGGTAAGCCTTAATCCTTCGCGCCAATCTTTTGTTGATGAAAAAGGAGAATTAAATCGAAAGCTAGCGTTATGGAATACATAGTAACCAATTAACATTAATTCCTTATGCATAATTTTTTCCCCGGCTGACTGAGTCATTAATTCAATAGAAGAACCTTTCAACTTGTCTGAATTTAATTCAACAAAAATATAGTCATCTTTTATTTCAAATGTTTTGTTTTGAGAGGTCAAACCGTATTCACCATATGAAAAACTATCTATTGTGTGTCCTTGATATTGATCATCTAATGCAAAAGCTAATATTGTTGTATCTGGAATTCCGCTTAACAACTTATCAGCATAAGGAACTGGTTTTCCCGTTCTATAGTCATAAAAACAATGTCTTGCTGTAAGGATTTTAGTTTTTGAGATACGAACACCACCGCAAAATGGAATATGAGACTTTGTAAAAATGACTAGTCTAGATAAAATTGATTTGTCTAGCTCTCCAGTGTTTATTGCATCTTCTATAGTTCTTAAACAATGCTTATCGTAGTTTTCTGCTACTTTTATATAATTATTAGACGTTTCTTGTGAAAAGCTATTTTTGAAAGAATTAAACGATTTTGTATTAGGAAAAAACTCTTCAATTCTTCTTTCAATAATGTTCGCAAAGCTGCTTCTGGCTTCGTTACATGGGTCATTCTTCCACTTACTTATAATACGAGATAGTGAAGGAGGAACAAGATCAGTGTTACCTGAAAATATTTGACCAGGCGAAACTGACTTAATAAAGTCACCGTTTGAGCTTAGTATTTTGTTGTAGACTGCTGATTCACCTTTAAAGTAGGAGTCTTGAAGGGCTTCTATTTCAAGTTTTTCAGTTTCTTGAAGTACTTTATAAAAGTGTAATGGGACAGCGCTCTTATTATTTAATTGAAAATTAGCAGTGTTTGAGGCTTTAAATTTATCAGGTGGTAAAAACATTGGTGTGACTATTAGCTCACCGTCTATATTGCTATAAAAAGGCTTAGTTACGACAGGCGGAATTAATTCGTCTGTAATATTTGCTGGAATAGCAGTATTCTCAGATTTCGTTTTTGAAAAAACATGAGCGGAAAGAAGCAACTCCATAAATATAAAGCTATACACAATTAATAACGAGTACATTTTTGTTTTAGCCATAGAAGTCCTTTCCATTATCTATCCTGTTTGTTAGGAATAGCATATCTTTCTGGTTGTTTATTGTACAGTGATTAAAGGTGATTTAGTTTACATCTTTTTAATAAATACAATTTAAACGATTTTGGCGCAGATTTATCTGTGATAAAGTAGATATTATCCAGTTTCTATTTGCACTTTGTTTCAATTATTTGTTAATTCCTATGTGTATAGTATTAGCATATATAACAGATACATACGGCTTTTTAAGTTTAGGCATTTCCTATTTGAATAATTATCAAACATTACATTCTGATGTTATTCCACAAATTGTTTCTGTTGTCATTGATAAACGTGGCGATGATGCAAAGGATATTGTCTTTCCAAGTAGCTGCCCCGTATGCGACTCAAAAGTTGCTAAAGCTGAAGGCGAAGCTGTGCTGCGCTGTACTGCCGGGCTTTTTTGTCAAGCGCAACGTAAAGAAGCAATTAAGCACTTTTCCTCACGTAAAGCTCACGATGTTGATGGTTTAGGAGATAAATTAGTTGAACAATTAGTCGATGAAAACTTAATCACTACACCCGCTGATTTATTTAAATTGACTGAAATTGACATTAGTACAATGGATCGAATGGGCAAAAAATCGGCTGTGAATTTAATTACTTCGCTTGAAAATGCTAAAGAAACCACTCTAGCTAAGTTTATTTATGGTTTAGGTATTCGTGAAGTAGGTGAAGCAACTGCTGCTAATTTAGCGAATCACTTTTTTACCTTAGCGGCTATTCAAGCAGCAAGCTTTGATGCTTTACAAGCCGTTAGTGATGTTGGTGAAATTGTAGCAAAAAATATAGTTAGCTTTTTTAAAGAAAGTCACAATGTTGCAGTAGTTTCTGCATTAGATGAAATAATGAATTGGCCTGATATTATTAAGAAAAGTATCGATAAACAACCATTTTTAGAGCAAACATTTGTATTAACCGGCACGTTAACGCAAATGGGACGTAGTGAAGCAAAAGCAGCATTGCAGTCATTAGGAGCAAAAGTATCAGGCAGTGTTTCGGCAAAAACACATTTTCTTGTTGCCGGTGAAAAATCTGGCTCTAAACTCACAAAAGCCCAAGACTTAGGGGTGACTATACTCACGGAAGATGACTTAGTAGCTTTATTAGAAAAACATAATTAAAGGTATTGTTATTTAATGATGATTTCAAATAAAACAGTAATTTATTACTTACCTCTATTATTTAGCCTGTTAGTCGCTCGAACTGTATTTGCTGCTAATGTAGCCTATGTAAATGAAGTGCAACTTACCGAAAAACAGGCGAGGGCATTACAATCATTAAATACTGAGTCACAAGGTCAATCGACTAAATCATTACGGTTAAAAATTACGATACTGCAAGATAATCAAGGACAAAAATATTTAGGTGCTCTAGTAAATAGAGCAGATTTATTGCCTTATTTAACGCAGTTACAGCAATTGTTAGCTGAAGACTTTAAACATTTTAGAAGTTTACAAGCAGCACGTGATCATCAATTATTTCATTTAACCATACTCAGCCCATCAGAGTATCAATTTGCAGATAAAGCGGCAGTCGAAAAATTATTGTCAGCTGATTTTTACCAATCTTTTTCTAGCCAACTCAATGTTACTTTATTAGGTTTGGGTAAAGTGGCACAAGATAATAAAATAAGCTTTTTTGTTGTTGCTAAAAGCGCTGACGCACAGTTATTACGTCAACGCTTTATACTACCCACTAAAGACTTCCATATAACATTAGGCTTTAACCCCGGTGATATTTACGGGGTCAAAAAAGATCGCTCTACCTTGGTTGATGTAAAGGTTAAGCCTTAGTCATTCGCCAAAAAGCAAAGCCGGCAACAAAGAATAAAATCATCGGATAAAAAGCATGAGAGACAACTGCTAGAGGTGAAATGCCTAAAGTAGTTCCCAATAGTAGTGCTTGTGCACCATAGGGTAATAAGCCTTGATTGATACAAGCGAAAATATCAAGCAAACTAGCAGATTGTGCTGGTTTTAGTCCGCCATCAGTCGCCAGTTCTTTCGCTGTTTCACCGGTAATTATAATTGATACTGTATTGTTAGCGGTAAAAAAATTACAGCAAAATGTTAAACCGGCAATGCCAAACCCTGCTGCGCGCTTTTTATTTCTTGGGCTTAATTTCCTTGCTAGTGATTCAATCCCTTGCGTTAATGCGGCTAAGCCGCCTTGATGGCGAATCAACTCACTTAAACCACCAATAAACAATGACAATATAAATATGTCTTGCATACTAGAAAAACCGGCGTTTATATCACTGATCCAAGCAGATAATTGATAATCATTACTCACCATTCCTATGATCGCCGCAAGCACTATTCCTAAGGTTAGCACTACAAATACATTGACCCCTGACAGTGCCAAAACCAAAATTACAATATAAGGAACAAGACCAATAAAAGCTGCATCATTTGTCATTTCATAATTAATACTTTGACCTAATACTGAAAAAATAATTAAACACAAAATTGCTGCAGGTACTGCAAATTTAAAGTTAACTTTAAATTTGTCTTTCATCTGGGCCCCTTGGCTGCGGGTGGAGGCAATGGTGGTATCGGAAATTATTGATAAGTTATCACCAAAAATAGCGCCGGAAATTAAACAACCAGCAACTACTGCAGAATCAAGTCCCGCTGATTCAATAAAACCTAGCGCAATTGGTGCAATAGCGGCGATAGTTCCCATTGACGTTCCCATGGCTGTTGACAAAAAGGCTGCCACGATAAATAAACCGGGTAATATCAAGTAAGAGGGAAATATTGCTAAACCGAATTGAACACTAACATCAACACTACCAGTTGCTTTAGCCACGCTCGCAAAAGCGCCTGCCAAGAGGTAGATAATGCACATGGTGATGATGTTTGCATGGCCTGCACCTTTAATAAACTGGCTAATCTGCTTATCTATCGTATCTTTTGTTACTACTTTACCTAAATAAAGTGCAACGAAAATTGCGGGGATAATGGCAATGCTGGCAGGCAACTGATAAAAGGCGAATTCGACACCTTGAAGTGTAAGAATGATGCCAGTACCCAGGAAAACCCCAAGAAAAACAATAAAGGGTAGTAAGGCAATTATGCTGCGTTTTTTTGTATTAGAGTGCTCTATAGATTTGCTAATCATGAATATTATTATAATTATACTAAGAAATTAATAAGCTATTATATTCGGTAAACTATTGTTGTGTGAAGTGAAGATTTTAAAGATGTTATTTTATCCTTATAAATAAGTCCAAATTGTCATACTGAGCGACTACATACTGGCTTCGCTTTATGGTAAACTCGCGCCCAATCAAAAAGTAGGTAGCGACTTACTTTTTGTAACTATTCACCGTCGTCATCCTTGCGGTGCCTTAAACGAAGAACTTATGTTGTTATAATGTAAGAGTCCAAATTAAGTTGCTATGGTATGACACACTTAAAGTACAGTGGATAGTTGCTACCCTTTAATCTATTTATGCATGAGTGAAGTAAACTATGTCTGAAAACAACTACGAAACTATTGAACAACGCGTAAGTTACGGTGTAGGTCGTCAATTAGGTGACCAATTACGTAATAATCCTTTTAAAGATTTTGATATTACTGCTGTTCAAGCTGGCATTGCTGATGCGCTTACCAATGCAGATAGCCAAGTATCTGATGAAGACTTGAATGCTGCTTTCTCTGTAATTTCTAAAAAATTACAAGAGCAAGAGCAAGCTATCGCTAAAGAAAAAGCGGCTGAAGGCGAAGTTTTCCTTGCAGAAAACGCTAAACGTGATGAAGTTTCTGTAACTGAATCTGGTTTACAATATGAAGTAATCACCACGGGTGAAGGTGAAAAACCATCAGCTGCAAGCACAGTAAGTGTTCATTACCACGGTACTTTTGCTAACGGTGATGTGTTTGATAGTTCAGTTGAACGTGGTCAACCTGCTGAGTTTCCTGTTGGCGGCGTTATCGCTGGCTGGACTGAAGCATTACAGTTGATGACAGAAGGCAGCAAATGGAAATTAACTATTCCATATGGTTTAGCTTACGGTGAACAAGGTTCACAAGGTGCAATACCACCCTATTCAACGTTAGTATTTGAAGTTGAATTATTAAGCATAATTAGCTAATTTAATTATTTTAAAAAGCCCTCAGTTGAGGGCTTTTTTTTAACTGATTTATTATAAAAGTTATAAGAGGTAAGTGTGAAAGCTCAGCAAATTGAAACTTTGTTCGATCATTATTTAGCTGCATTCAGCGCCTATGATCTAGATGCGGTAGTTGCTTGTTATCACATACCTTGTACCTTACACACACCAGATAAGATAGTTCTGATCAATAGTATTGATGACTGCCGACAAGAACTTAATGATATTTTTACTCAACTTAAACAAGCCAATACCGCTAAAATAATTGCTCGAAAAGCGAGTTATATGTCAATTAACGATGAATTAGTACTGGCTTGTGTTGATTGGGATTTTATCGATGAGCAAGGACAGGTATTTGCTGATTTCTGTGCTTTTTATCATTTAAGTATTCCAAATAGCACTAAGCAGGAAATAGCAATAGTTAATGTGGTTTCACATGAGCTATCTAACTCTCTGTCATTATCGAATGTCTTTTCAATAAGTGGCTAACAATTAACCTTATCAATGTAAAAGAGAATAAAAATGAAAGTAAAAGTAGCCATATTAGGCTGTAGTGGACGTATGGGGCGCAATCTTATTCAAGCCGCTCATGAACATGAAAGTATTGAATTAGTTGGCGGAACTGTACGTGCTAGCTCATCTTTTGCAAGCTTTGATTTAGGTGAGTTAGCAGGTATTGGTGCCATAGGCTTATCAACATCAACACAATTAGAGCAGTTAACTGATGCTGAGGTTTTTATAGATTTTACTTCGATAGAAACATCGTTAGAAAATGTTAAGTGGTGCCAAGCGCATAAAAAAGCTTTGGTTATTGGTACTACTGGCTTTAATGATGAACAAGTACAACTAATTGAAAAATTGGCTGAAGAAACGCCTGTTGTTTTAGCGCCAAATACATCAGTTGGTGTTAATTTAATGTTTAAGTTACTCCAAGTAACCGCAAAGGCAATTGGCGACTATACTGATATAGAAATTTTTGAAGCGCACCATAGATTCAAAAAAGATGCACCTTCTGGCACAGCGGTGAAAATGGGGCAAGTCATTGCTAATACATTAGGCAGAGATTTAAATAAAGTGGCTGTGTATGGCCGTGAAGGTATTACCGAAGAAAGAAGTAGAGAAACGATTGGTTTTGCTACCGTTAGAGCAGGCGATATTGTTGGTGAACATACTGCCTATTTTGCTGATTTGGGTGAGCGACTAGAAATAACTCATAAAGCTAGTTCACGTATGACGTTTGCTTTAGGTGCTATGCGTGCAGCATTTTGGTTAAGTAATGCCGATAATGGTTTTTATGATATGCAAGATGTCTTAGGTTTGAAAGATTAGAAAAATTCAGCTTGTTACTGAGTTGCTTCACACTTGAAATATTCAATGAATATTTCAAGTGTGATTTTGGTCTAACTATTGTTTTTGATGGTTTGGTTGTTAAAATGCATTAAATCAGATAAAAGAACAGTTTTTTACAATTTTTACTAGACGAAGAAAGGCTACAAGCGTAAAATAAGTGGATTTTGTCAAAAATTTAGCGGAAAGGCTGTTTTTGGCATTTTTTATGTGCAACTTTTACTTAACATTATAGTCCTTAATTGGTTGTATTTTTAAGAAGTGTATTTCCCTTATGGGAGCATAAATGAATTTGCGTTACATTAGGCTTATTGAACAAGTTAACTAACAACCTTGTTTGATAAAGTTATTTCTTCTTTTTGGAGGTTACATTGGCTACATCTGCTATTTTAGTACTGGAAGACGGTACTGTATTTAAAGGCACCGCAATTGGTGCAAAGGGAACGGCTGTTGGTGAAGTAGTATTTAATACTTCGATGACAGGTTATCAAGAAATTCTTACCGACCCGTCTTATGCAGAGCAAATTATTACCCTGACATACCCGCATATTGGTAATACAGGTACTAACTCAGAAGATAAAGAGTCGGATAGTATTCATGCTAAAGGTTTAGTGATCCGTGATTTACCTCTACTAGCCAGTAATTTTCGAAATGAACAAAGTTTAAGCGAATACTTAATCGAAAATAATATTCTAGGTATTAGCGAAATAGATACGCGTAAATTAACCCGAGTACTTCGAGAAAAAGGTGCACAAAATGGCTGCATTTTAACTATCGATGACGCAAGTGATGATAGCTTACAAGCAGCGCAAGATAAGGCGCTAGCCCATGCTAAAGACTTTCCTGGCCTTAAAGGAATGGATCTAGCGAAAGTAGTCTCAACCAAAGAACAATACCAGTGGGTTTCAGGTAGTTGGTCACTTGGTCATGCTATGGGTGAAGGCTTCTCTGATTTTAGTAACTCCTTAGATAAGTTAAACTTTCATGTGGTTGCCTATGATTTTGGCGCCAAAAGCAATATTTTACGCATGTTAGTAGACCGTGGTTGTCGATTAACAGTTGTGCCAGCGCAAACACCTGCAAGTGAAGTGTTGGCGATGAATCCAGACGGTATCTTCTTATCAAATGGACCTGGTGATCCTGAACCATGTGACTATGCTATCAGCGCGATTCAAACCATTTTAGAAACAGAGATTCCTGTATTTGGTATTTGTTTAGGTCATCAACTACTGGGTTTAGCCAGTGGTGCGAAAACCATCAAAATGAAATTTGGCCACCATGGCGCTAACCACCCCGTTAAAGACTTTGAACGTGATGTAGTAATGATTACTTCACAAAACCATGGTTTTGCTGTTGACGAAGCTAATTTACCTAGCAACTTAACGGTAACGCATAAATCATTATTTGATGATTCATTGCAAGGTATTCATCGCACAGATAAACCAGCGTTTAGTTTCCAAGGTCATCCAGAAGCGAGTCCTGGTCCTCATGATGCTGCCCCATTATTCGATCATTTTATTGACTTGATTAACGAATATAAAGCAACTCAAGCTTAAACCTACAAACAAGATAAGAGAGAATAAAGACATGGCAAAAAGAACAGATTTAAAAACTATCTTGATTTTAGGTGCAGGCCCAATCGTTATTGGTCAAGCCTGTGAGTTTGATTATTCTGGCGCGCAAGCGTGTAAAGCATTACGTGAAGAAGGTTATAGAGTTGTATTAGTTAACTCAAACCCTGCAACAATAATGACAGACCCTGATATGGCGGATGCGACTTACATCGAACCAATTCACTGGGAAGTTGTTCGTAAAATTATTGAAAAAGAACGTCCTTGTGCGGTATTACCAACCATGGGTGGTCAAACCGCATTAAACTGTGCATTAGAGCTTGAAGCTAAAGGTGTATTAGCAGAATTTAATGTTGAAATGATCGGCGCAACAGCTGATGCTATTGATAAAGCGGAAGACAGAAGTCGTTTCGATAAAGCAATGAAAGCGATTGGTTTAGATACACCTCGCGCAGAAATTGTACATACTATTGAAGAAGCGCATGAGGCTGTTAAGCACTTAGGTTTTCCATGTATTATCCGTCCTTCATTTACTATGGGTGGCACCGGCGGTGGTATTGCTTATAACACGGAAGAATTTACTGAAATTTGTACCCGTGGTTTAGATTTATCGCCAACGACTGAATTATTGATTGATGAATCATTAATTGGTTGGAAAGAATATGAGATGGAAGTGGTACGCGACAAAAATGATAACTGTATCATTATTTGTGCTATCGAAAACTTTGATCCTATGGGTATTCATACTGGTGACTCAATCACAGTAGCACCAGCGCAGACCTTGACAGATAAAGAATACCAAATCATGCGTAATGCCTCTTTAGCAGTATTGCGTGAAATTGGTGTTGAAACCGGTGGTTCAAACGTACAGTTTGGCATTTGTCCTGATACTGGCCGTATGGTTATTATCGAGATGAACCCACGTGTTTCTCGTTCATCAGCATTAGCGTCAAAAGCAACAGGTTTCCCTATTGCTAAAATCGCAGCAAAACTAGCGGTTGGCTATACACTTGACGAATTAACTAATGATATTACTGGCGGTAAAACACCAGCATCATTTGAACCAACAATCGATTACGTTGTTACTAAGATCCCACGTTTTAACTTTGAAAAGTTTGCCGGTTGTGAAGATAGACTGACCACACAGATGAAATCTGTTGGTGAAGTAATGGCCATTGGCCGTAACCAACAAGAATCAATGCAAAAGGCGTTACGTGGCTTAGAGGTTGGCGTAAATGGTTTTGACTCTATGGTTGATGTCACTCAACCAGGTGCTAAAACTAAAATCATGCATGAACTGCAAGAAGCTGGTAGTGACCGAATTTGGTATATAGCCGATGCTTTCCGTTTAGGCTTAACCGTTGATGATATCTTTCGTTTAACCATGATTGATCGCTGGTTCTTAGTACAAATTGAAGATATTGTTTTAGAAGAAGCGAAAGTGCGTGACGGCGGTATGAAAATTTTAACGCCTGATTACTTACGTAGTCTTAAACGCAAAGGTTTCGCAGATTCACGTTTAGCTGATGTTATCGGTGTAAATGAATCTGAAATTCGCAAAAAACGTCATAACGCTAATATATTTCCTGTATACAAACGTGTTGATACCTGTGCGGCAGAATTTAGCTCTGATACAGCTTACATGTATTCTACTTATGATGAAGAGTGTGAAGCGAATCCTACGGATAAAGAATCTATCATGATCCTAGGTGGTGGCCCTAACCGTATCGGTCAAGGTATTGAATTTGACTACTGTTGTGTTCATGCTGCGCTTGCTTTACGTGAAGATGGCTATGAAACCATTATGGTTAACTGTAACCCTGAAACGGTTTCTACCGATTATGATACGTCAGATAGACTATATTTCGAATCAATTACCTTTGAAGATGTATTAGAAATTGTGCGTATTGAAAAGCCTAAAGGCGTCATCGTGCAATACGGTGGTCAAACACCACTTAAATTAGCACGTGCATTAGAAGCAGCTGGCGTACCTATTATTGGTACCTCTCCAGATGCCATCGATAGAGCAGAAGACAGAGAGCGCTTCCAACAAGCAGTTGATCGCTTAGGTTTATTACAACCAGAGAACGCTACTGTAACTTCTATTGATGAAGCGATGGCTAAAGCCGAGACAATTGGTTTCCCATTAGTGGTTCGTCCATCTTATGTATTAGGTGGTCGTGCGATGGAAATTGTTTATGACTTAGATGATTTACGTCGTTATATGACTGAGGCTGTCAGTGTATCTAATGATTCACCAGTATTGCTTGATCACTTCCTTGATGATGCGATTGAAGTTGATATTGATGTGGTTTGTGATGGCGAGCAAGTGGTTATTGGCGGTATTATGCAACACATTGAGCAAGCCGGTGTTCACTCAGGTGATAGTGCCTGTTCGTTACCTGTATATAGCTTAAGCCAAGAAGTACAAGATGTTATGCGTAAGCAAGTGACTGACTTAGCGTTTGAGTTAGGCGTTATTGGTTTAATGAATACGCAAATGGCCGTTAAAGATAACGAAGTTTACCTTATTGAAGTTAACCCTCGTGCCGCACGTACCATCCCATTTGTTTCAAAAGCAACTGCTGTACCTCTTGCTAAAGTAGGTGCGCGTGTTATGGCGGGTAAATCACTAAAAGAGCAGGGCATTACCGAAGAAGTTATTCCTCCGTATTTCTCTGTTAAAGAAGTGGTTATTCCTTTTAATAAGTTCCATGGTAGTGACCCGCTAGTTGGCCCTGAAATGCGCTCAACGGGCGAAGTAATGGGTGTTGGTAAAACCTTTGAAGAAGCTTATGCTAAAGCGAACTTAGGCGCTGGTGTTAGCGTACCTAAATCAGGTCGTGCGCTTATTTCTGTTCGTAACAGTGATAAAGTTCGTGTAGTTGAACTCGCTAAACAAATGGTTGCTCTAGGCTATGAGCTTGATGCCACTCACGGTACTGCGATTATCTTAGGTGAAGCTGATGTTCCAGTACGCTTAGTTAATAAAGTACATGAAGGTCGTCCACATATTCTTGATAGAATTAAAAACAGTGAATATAGCTATATTATTAATACCACTGAAGGTCGTAAAGCGATTGAAGATTCTAAGGTATTGCGTGGCGGAGCACTTCGTTATAAAGTTGCTTATACCACAACGCTTAACGCTGCTTTTGCAGCTTGTCAGGCGCATGCGGCAGATGACAGAAATACAGTGACTTCAATACAAGAGCTACATAAACAATGTAGCTAAGAAACGTAAGACATTTATTAAATTTTAGTATTTGTCTTACCTAATTGTTTATAAAGGTGGTTCTACTTTTGAAGTAAACCGCCTTTATCGTTTGAATAAGAAGAGTAAAATGACTAAATACCCAATGACCCTACGTGGTGCTGATCTGCTAAAAGAAGAGCTTAGAGTTTTAAAGATGGAGAAACGCCCACGCATTGTAAAAGATATTGCTACTGCGCGCGAACATGGCGATTTAAAAGAAAATGCTGAGTATCATGCGGCAAAAGAAGAACAAGGTTTTTGCGAAGGGCGTATTCAAGACATCGAAGGTCGATTATGTAATGCGCAAGTTATTGATGTAACAACAATAGCTAATCACGGTAAAGTTATTTTTGGTACGACAGTTAAGCTACTCAATATTGATACTGAAGTCGAAGTAACTTATCAAATTGTTGGTGATGATGAAGCGGACTTTAAAACCGGTAGAATTTCATTAAATTCACCTATTGCTCGTGGTTTAATTGGTAAAGAAGTTGATACTGAAATAGATATCACTACACCAGGCGGTGTGGTTGAATATGAAATTATCTCGGTTGAACATATATAAAAATTTTAATGCTTAGGTTCATAACTAAAAGTTAATAAATTGAGCATTTTAAAGCCTCAAACTCGCAAGAGTTTGAGGCTTTTTTGTATTCATGGTTTGATATTGATTTGACAAGTACAAAGATCACTGTATATTTAAATGATATCAAATTGATATCATTTAAATATACAAGCAAGGAGTTCTCATGCAGGAAAAAAAAGGCTTTTCAGTAAACGGTTACGGCATTTTTATGGTGCTAGTTACCTTAATAGCTTTCATTGTTAATCAAATAATGAGCCAACATGCAGGTGTACTACTTTTTGTCAGCATCGTTGCCGCTTTGTTTATTGTTCCGGGGTTTTTTATGGTGCAGCCAAATCAGGCTAAAGTACTTACTCTTTTTGGTAGTTATGTCGGCACGGTAAAAGCCAACGGTTTACGCTGGTCCATTCCATTTTTTATCCGCCAGAGCATTTCCCTTAGAATTCGAAACTTTGAATCAAACCAAATGAAGGTTAATGATAACCATGGTAATCCCATTGAAATAGCAACAGTGGTTGTTTGGTCAGTTGATGATACTGCCGAAGCAAGTTTTGAAGTCGATGATTATATTAGCTTTGTCAATATTCAGAGTGAATCTGCATTACGTAATATGGCGATTAGTTATCCTTATGATCAACATGGTGGTGATGAGGTTGCCTTACGTAGCCATCCACAAGAAGTGTCTGAAGCGTTAAAAGGTGAAATACAAGAAAGATTAGCTAAAGCCGGGGTAAAGGTTCATGAAGCACGTATTAGTCATTTGGCTTATGCGCCTGAAATCGCCAATGCGATGCTGCAAAGACAACAAGCATCAGCTATTATCTCAGCACGAAGGCTTATTGTTGATGGCGCTGTTGGCATGGTGGAAATGGCATTAAAGCAGTTATCTGAGAAAGGTATAGTTGAATTAGATGAAGAACGAAAAGCGACCATGGTAAGTAATTTATTGGTGGTGCTATGTAGTGATAAAAGTACACAGCCTGTCGTTAATACTGGCAGCTTGTACTGATTGTAAACTTATACCAATTCCATTAAATTTATTCCCACCTCAGAGCTATGCCAGAGAAGTAATAACAAATAAAATTTATGCTGGAATAGTCATTCTATATCTAATAAATTTGTGCCGTTATTACTTTTCTGACAAGCTCCCAAGGGCGAGTTTAAAAGGCTCATATGCTGCGTTATTGATTTTGACAAGGGAATAACCATTATCTTCAATCAATGCCTTGCCTCTAAGCCTTTTAATTCTCGCTGAGTGGGAAATAACTTATTGGACTTGGTATTATCATAGGAGTAGCTATGGCTGCTAAAAAAAGCTTTCCGCTAAGAATTAATCCTGATGTCTTAGCGGCAATGCAGCGTTGGTCAGATGATGAGCTGCGCAGTGTCAATGCCCAAATTGAATATGTACTTCGACAAGCATTAGTCGATGCTGGGCGGGTTAAATTAACCCAAAAAACGGTCACTATTGTTGAAGAGACTAAAAGTTAAAATTGAAGCTTAACAATAACTAGCCTAATGCATTATTCGCTGATTACTTAAAAGAGACTTACTTAACGGGGAGTTAACCGACGCTTTATTTTTAAGTAAAAAGCATCGTGTTTCACCTTTTTTTGCTGAGTTCTCTAATTGTGCTATTTCTTGTCTCGCAAATGAACGGTTTGACACAATTACGGCTGAACAATTACCTTTACTCAATACTGATTTAATATGTGCTAATTCCACTCTACTATTCCCTTCAGAGGAATATTTGTAATTAACCATTAATATTTTTGAAGCATCAATATCATGAGTATGGGCAAGTTGTTCAATTGAACTTTCTTCAGGGTTAATGAATAAAACCCATTTTTTTTGTTGTTTATGTTGTTGGCATATATGGGCATAATGGCTAGACAGCTCAAAGTTATTATTTACATTAGTAAGCTGCAACCAGTTAGCGTTTGTACTCGTACTGATGTTTGTTGAGTTATTGATTATATTAATATTATTTATGCTAATCATTGTCAGAAACCTTTAGATTACTATGGTTAATCGAGATAAATAGACGTACTGTGTTTATATACAGTACGTCTATTTTGCGTAATATTCAAGCACTATTTTCTTGATTTAGATTTTATTTTGTATAATTTAACGAAGGTTATTGCAATATTAGGTGATGCTAATATATGATGGTGGTAACTAAATTTATACTGGACGTAAAATATGAAAATTGAAGTGAACTTACTGGAAGGACAACAATTAAAAGCCAGTTTTGGTGAACATGAAATTATCAGTGATCAAAGCATAACTGCTGGCGGTAAAGCTGAACAGCCAGAGCCTTTTGATTATTTTTTAGCAAGCATGCCATTGTGTGCCGCTTTTTATATGCGTAAATTTTGTCAACAACGTGATATAAGTACAGAAGGGTTGAAAGTAGTACAAAATAATGAAAGCCTTTGTGAAGATGATCACTACAAGAAAAAGGTCACACTTGCAGTCACGCTTCCTGACAATTTCCCTAAAAAATACAATAAAGCCATACTTGCTGCAGCGAATACTTGTACCGTTAAAAAAGTTATTCAAGCACTTCCAGAGTTTGATATTAGTATTGTTTAATCTACATCTTTAGTGTTGTTTAATCTACATCTTTAGTGTTGTTTAATCTACATCTTTAGTGTTGTTTGAACTACATACTTAGTATGAAGGTTGGGCTGTTGTATTTTAGTAAATTTTCATTTTCGCTAGCAGGCTTATATAGATTTTGTTATTGTGTTTGTTACATAGTAAGTTTTCACCTTGCTTGCTTTTTGTAATACATAATAATAAAAAATGACAGTAATATGAGTATAACTATGAACGATAGTATGAAAATGATATTGGCGGATGATCA
>Ga0209395_1002622_pt1 | contig 23118 bp, 21 predicted proteins | sample GOMGulsemesocosm_3_FD_184635 | JGI IMG/M metagenome (GOLD analysis project Ga0209395, IMG submission 184635) | Methane-oxidizing microbial communities from mesocosms in the Gulf of Mexico - GOM9D Gulf of Mexico (SPAdes) (version 2) | ecosystem: Environmental > Aquatic > Marine > Cold seeps... | reverse complement strand
AAATACAGTAAATAATGTTGAACTTAGCCATCAACAAGCATCGTCAATATCGCTGTTACAAGCAGTGAGGCATCAAACGCAATCTACAGATACGAGTGCGGCGGATGCCGTTAAAGTGAAGGGGATAGCTAACCCTGACATTAAGGCGATGCAAACATTATCGACTGCAGCATTGCTGGATAGGTTAACGAATGCACATCTAAGCGATAAAAAACCAGTGGATGTTGCAAGCCTGCGTATCGAGCAACAAGTTGCCGATATTAACGCCCCTGAGCGTTTAGTACAGCAAGCAAGTCAAGGAAGACATGAGTGGTCAGCTGTCAAAATGGATAGTCAGCAAAATGCATGGTCTAAACAATTATTTAATGTGTTGCAAGATCGTATTGAAATGCAAGTTCATCAGAATATCAAACAAGCAAATATACGTTTGGATCCACCTGATCTTGGCCGCTTAGATTTATCTGTTCGCATGGACGGAGACCGTTTAACTGTAATGGTTAATACCAGTAACAGTGCGATCAGAGATGCACTACAGGCATCATTACAGCAGCTTCGAAGTGAGCTTTCTAATCAGTTTGGTACTGGTGTCGATGTTAATGTCGGTGGCGGTTCTGGAGAAAAAGAATTTAAGGAAAGTGAAAATAATGTCGCATTATCTTTTTCTGAAGAGCAAACAGAAAATGCAATGCTTCCGCCAATCGAGTTGCATGGTTTATTTAATACTCTGGTGTGATTTAAAAAATTAAGGTTTTAATACATATATGAAAGTCAAAATATTAATTGTTGGGTTAGTAATTATCGCTGCAATGGGATTTTTAGGTTTTAAATATCAGGATCAGATTAAAGCATTAGTGCAAACGCCAGAAGTAGCACAATCGGTACGACCGTTTTATATACCTCTTGATAAAATGGTAGTAAGTGTTGAAAGTGAACGCACTATTTACTACGTCATGATGGAAGTTACTTTAGAGACTAAATTAGAAGCGTCTATTGAGGGGATTAATTATTACATGCCGGTGATCCGTAATTCTTTTGTTCAGAATCTCAGTCAACGCAGTTATGACATGATTCGTAAAAATTTGAAAAATATAGAACAATTAGAAATAGAGATGCTGTCAGGCTTAGATGAAGAACTCACTCGGTATGAAATGAATGGCATCATTGATGATGTTCTGATTACCAAACTGGTTATTCAATAGGGGCTTGCTGTGACAAACTCGGTTGCTTGGGACGACAGTTCTTTTAATGCTAGAACATCAGTTGTAGATGAAAATGCGTTATTGATTAAATATATGCATTTAGTCAAGCGGGCGGTGACGCATTTACGTAGCCAGATTGGTACGCTGCAATCCTATGAAGATCTTGTTCAGATTGGGACTATGGGTTTACTTGAAGCTATTCGCCGTTATGGCTGTGAGCCTGATGATGCATTTGAAAGCTACGCTTTTCAGCGTATACGAGGTGAGATATTAGACGAACTAAGGAGGCTGGATTGGCGCCCACGTCAAGCACGTCAACAAGGTCACTCATTAAATCATGCTAGACGTACTTTATCTCGTACGTTAGGTCGGGAAGCGAATGAAAAAGAGTTAATGGCATTTTTAGAGATTGATGCTGAACAGCTGCAAGATATGATCTTTGATAGTGTATCTGAAGAGATGCAGAGCTTCGATGAGTTACTGCAAGCAGGTACTGATATTAAAGATGAAAACTCAGATATTCAAAACTTTGATATGAAGCGTAGCCTTAAAAAAACACTGTCTTTACTCGATCAAAGAGATCAATTATTACTGACCTTATATTATCAATATGAACTTAATATGAAAGAGATATCCCTTACCCTTAAGATCACTGAATCTAGAGTGTGTCAGTTACATCAATTGGCGCTTAAGAAGCTCCATTCTCATTTAACCAATTTATTGTAAGGCATTGTTATGCAAAAATTTGTAGGTCTGGGGGTCATCCTCCTTTGTGTTTTCGGTGGTTTTGTCCTTGCAGGAGGAAAACTTGCTGCAATGTGGCAACCAGCTGAATTACTGATTATTCTAGGTGCTGGTATTGGTTCAATGTTGATCGCAAATCCTAAGTATGTATTGGTTGAATTAAAAAATCAGTTCTTTGCATCTTTTAAAAAAGAACCCGAACGCGGCGAAGTAATGAAAGAATTACTGTTGGTGATGCATACGCTGCTGGAAATGGTTCGTAATAAAGGACTAAAGTCGATTGATGAACACATTGAAAATTGGGAAACGAGTTCATTATTCTTACAATACGAAAACATCCATTCTGATCGTCTATTAATGCATTTTATTACTGATAACTTTCGTATGATGTCAATGGGTAAAATGTCGCCTCATGAGTTAGAACATGTGTTAGAAAGTGAAATAGAAGCGCTTGAAGATGATTTATTAAAACCATCAGAAGCCTTGCATACTACTGGTGAAGCTATGCCTGGCTTTGGTATTTTAGCAGCCGTAATGGGTATTATTATTACTATGTCTTCGCTAGACGGACCATTAATGATGATTGGTTTACACGTTGGTGCAGCTTTAGTCGGGACTTTTCTTGGTATTTTTTTATGCTACTGCTTATTTGAACCGATTGGCGAATCACTTGCTGCGCGCGTTCATCATAAATTAATGCTATTGACTTGCGTAAAAACGATGATGGTGACACATATTTCAGGTAAATCACCGGTGCTATCTGTTGATTCTGGGCGCAAGCTGATAGATCGAGAAATTAAGCCGACATTTATTGAAATGGAAGAGTGGCTTAACGCTAAGGTAGGCTAATGTCAGAAAGTATTATTGTTAAGCGTAAAAAAAGAAATCGCGGTAAATCTAAAGGTGGCGGTGCTTGGAAAGTCGCATTTGCTGATTTCATGTTAGCTTTGATGGCTTTTTTTATGGTGTTGTGGATCCTCGCTGTTTCTGAACCCGATGAACGTGAGGAATTTTCTAAACGAGTACGTAGTTATTCATTATTTGAGAGTGAAAGTAATCCATTTGATTTTAATGGTGATCCTTTGCCGATAAGTATTGGCGCTGACTTATCTGTATTAGACAGTAAACATCAGCCAGATCTAACAAAAAAATCAGTATCTAAAAAAACGGCTCGTTCTTTAAATCAGCGTACTGCAGATGATGAAGGGGATAGTGGTTACGGTGATAAGGCTATGATGAGTTCATTGCTGAAAGGGCAGTTAACTTCTCCAGAACAATTAGCATTATTAGCCTCTAAATTAGAAGCTATTACTGATTCGATTGGTGCAGCGGAAAATATTGACATTGAAGTGGTGCCACAAGGTTTACGAATTCTATTACGTGATAACGCTCAACATAAGATGTTCCGCCGTGGTAGTGCTCAGATGACACCATTTTTTCAGGATGTCTTACGCTCATTAGCGCCCGTTTTTATTCCTATTGAAAATAAGTTAATGATCTCTGGGCATACAGATCGCTCTAAGTTTCATAATGCGGCATTTACTAATTGGGAGCTGTCTAGCCAACGGGCGCTACAAGCAAGGCAAATGCTACAAATTGGTGGAATGCCGAGAGAGCGTGTTGCACAAGTCGTCGCTATGTCAGATACGATGCCTATTGATGCTGCGAACCCTAAATCGAGTGTTAATCGACGGATCGAGTTATTGTTACTGACTGAAGACGCTGAAGAAGCCATTAAGTCGTTATTTAATCGAGATAAACCGGATAATGCTATTGATAACGCGGTTGATAGGGCTGAATATAATAGACCCGTATTAAGATCAAAAGTCTTATTTGATAACGTAGGGAAGTGATTATGGAGATTGAACCGAATCGTAAATTTTATCGTTGGAAGTTTGAATCAAGATCAATTCCACTTATCTATCAAACTAAAGGCCTGCCAATAAAAATTTATCGACGTTTTTTGTTTATGGATTTTTTTTTGGCTAAAGCAATAGCTAAAGATATCAGTATTGGTGGTGTTGGTTTTGTTGTTTCACGTAAATTAGGTCGTAAATTAGCACGTAAATTTGTCATTTGTTGGCCGAATGGAGAGCGTATGCTCTGTACTGAAAAACATCACTTTGATATTGGGAGTAAACTTACTTTTTACGGAGTAGCTTGGAGCGAGGATGAAGCAAGCCGAGTTTTACCTTTGTTAAAACTTTACAGTCGTAAAGCATTTAGAGGTGATGTAACAACGAGTAATGTTACTGAGTTTGTTAAAAAGTGAATGAATTTGCTATAAAAAACGCGCTACTTTAGCGCGTTTTTTATAAGTATTAAGTTTGATGTTTGCAGCTGTGGTGTTCTTAACTTGATCTTCTGCGACTTGATAACTAGACTAGCGGACTATTTCAATTTTAAGTTCGATTTTAAGGTACCTTCATGCAGGTTTCAGATTTCAATTTTAGTCTTCCTGACGAGTTAATTGCCCGTTATCCGAAAGCGGATCGCCGTTCAAGCCGTCTACTCCAACTAAACGGTAATAGCGGTGAGCTGGCTGATAAGCAGTTTACTGATATCCTCGATTTAGTTGAAGCTGGCGATTTAATGGTATTTAATAATACGCGTGTTATTCCTGCGCGTATGTACGGTCAAAAAGCTTCAGGTGGTAAAATTGAAGTACTTGTTGAGCGTGTTATTAGTGAGCACTCTGTACTTGCGCATGTGCGTTCTTCTAAGTCCCCTAAAGTTGGTGCTCAACTTATCTTAGAAGGCACTGTAAATGCCGAAATGATTGCCCGTCACGATGCGTTATTCGAACTGAAATTTTTAGACGAACGCCATGTATTGGAAGTATTAGAAGACATTGGTCATATGCCATTGCCGCCTTATATCGATCGTCCTGATGAAGATTCAGACAAAGAACGCTATCAAACGGTTTACAATGAAAAACCGGGTGCTGTAGCGGCACCAACAGCGGGTTTACATTTTGATGAAGCATTGTTAGCAGAGCTTGCTAAGAAAGGTGTAAGCACGGCGTTTGTGACACTGCACGTTGGTGCGGGAACTTTCCAGCCAGTACGTGTGGATAATATTCTTGATCATCATATGCATTCAGAGTATGCCGAAGTTTCTGAAGAAGTTGTCACCAAAATTGCTGAAACAAAAGCGAGCGGCGGTCGCGTGATTGCAGTGGGTACAACGTCAGTCCGTTCTTTAGAAAGTGCAGCGCAAGCAACAATGGCAAAAGGCTTACCGCTAGCGCCATTCTTTGATGACACTGAAATCTTTATTTACCCTGGTTACGAGTTCCAACTTGTTGATGCTATGGTCACTAATTTCCACTTACCAGAATCAACGTTGATTATGTTGTTATCTGCATTCGCTGGTTATGACCATGTGATGCCAGCTTATCAACATGCTATAGCTGAAAAATACCGCTTCTTTAGTTATGGTGATGCGATGTTTGTGACTAAGCAGACCGCTGTATAAATTTAATTAACCGTGAGTCGATGTTTATTCATTCACGGTTAGTTTGTTCACGATAAACAATTGCCAATCGCGTATGTTGTTTGAATTTTTTAAGAGAAGTAATGTCAGACTGTTTCTCTGACTTGAGGTTTATATGAAGTTAAAGTACGAATTAGATAAAACGACTGGTAACGCACGTCGCGGACGCTTAATCTTTGAACGTGGTGTTGTTGAAACACCAGCATTCATGCCTGTAGGTACTTACGGTACAGTTAAAGGTATGACACCAGAAGAAGTTGACGCAACAGGCGCTGATATTCTTTTAGGTAATACCTTCCACCTGTGGTTACGTCCTGGTCAGGAAGTAATGAAGCAACACGGTGGTTTACATAACTTCATGAACTGGCAGGGACCTATCCTGACTGATTCAGGTGGTTTCCAAGTATTCAGCCTAGGTAAAATGCGTAAAATTACTGAAGCGGGTGTGCATTTCCGTCACCCTGTAAACGGTAGCAAAATCTTCTTAGATCCAGAAACATCAATGGAAATCCAAGATGATCTGGGTTCTGACGTTGTAATGATTTTTGATGAATGTACACCATACCCAGCGACAGAATCTGAAGCTGAAAAATCAATGCGCATGTCATTACGTTGGGCACAACGTTCACGTGATCACTTTGATAAATTAGACAACAAAAATAACTTGTTTGGTATTATTCAAGGTGGTGTTTACGAGCACTTACGTGATATTTCGGTGAAAGGCTTATTAGACATCGGTTTTGACGGTTATGCGGTTGGTGGACTAGCTGTTGGTGAGCCAAAAGAAGATATGCACCGTATCCTTGAGCACACTTGCCCACAAATTCCTGAAGATAAACCACGTTACCTAATGGGCGTTGGTAAACCTGAAGATTTGATTGAAGGTGTTCGTCGCGGTGTGGATATGTTTGACTGTGTAATGCCAACACGTAATGCACGTAATGGTCACTTATTCACAAGTGAAGGTGTAATTAAGATCCGTAATGCCAAGCATAAAACAGATACTGGTACACTTGATCCTGAATGTGATTGCTACACATGTAAGAACTACTCGCGTTCATACCTGAACCATTTAGACAAATGTAACGAGATCTTAGGTGCGCGTTTAAACACAATGCATAACTTGCGTTACTACCAAAACCTGATGCAAGGTATCCGTGACGCGATTGATTCTGATACGTTTGAAGAGTTTGTTACAGATTTCTATACTAAACAAGGCCGTGAAGTGCCACCTTTAGCTAAGTCTGGCGCTTAATTATTAAGCAAACACTAATCTGATTGTCGATCAAAGTTTGGTAAACCTTTCTCATTAGTAGTAATGTAATGTGATTGGTTTATCATATCAATATCAAAATTTATAAAGGGAAATAAAAATGAGTAATTTTTTCATTGCAAACGCAGTTGCTGCTGAAGGTGTTCCTGCTCCAGCTGGTGGTGGTTACGAAATGTTGATCATGTTAGGTATTTTTGGTGTGATCTTCTACTTTATGATCTATCGTCCACAAGCGAAACGTCAAAAAGAACAGAAGAACCTAATGTCATCGTTGTCTAAAGGTGAGGAAGTACTTACTGTTGGTGGCATCGTGGGCAAAATCACAAAGATTTCTGATGGTAATGATTATGTTGTGATCAGTATTGCTGATGCTACTAACGTCACTATTAAGCGTGATTACATTGCAGCAGTATTACCAAAAGGTAGCATGCAGTCGCTTTAATCTTTTCCGTATCCCAGTAAGGTAATATTGTGTTAAACAAATATCCTCTGTGGAAGTATCTAATGGTGATCGCTACGATCGCCATTTGTTTACTCTATGCCACACCGAATCTATACGGGGAAGACCCCGCTGTTCAAGTCTCTGCTGCACGTGGTGCTGTTATTGAAGTATCAACACTCGATAAAGTTAAAGCAGAACTCGATAAACAAGAGCTCAGTTATAAAAGCGTTTCATTAGAAAATAATCAAGTATTGATTCGTTTAAATGACAGCGAACAACAACTACTTGCTAGTGAAATTTTAAAAGAACAACTTGGTCAGAAATTCATTGTTGCTTTAAACCTTGCCCCTTCAACGCCTGACTGGTTACAAAGTCTTGGTGCTGGACCGTTAAAACTTGGTCTTGATTTACGTGGTGGTGTTCACTTCTTATTAGAAGTTGATATGCAAGAAGCGTTAGTGAAAGCACAAGATCAAATGTTGCAAGATTTTCGTACCGATTTACGTGAAGAAAAACTGCGTTATACCGCAATACGTAAAAACAGTAACGGTGTTACAGCGCGTTTTCGTGATGCTGAAACACGCGACAAAGCAGAGAAATTCCTTAAGTCTAAATATGCAGATCTACTGTTAACTGACAGTGAAAGTAATGGTCAATTTAGTCTCTCAGCAAAAATGTCAGAATCCAAACTTGCCGAAATCAAAGAATATGCCCTTCAACAAAACATCACTATTATCCGTAATCGTGTAAACCAATTAGGTGTTGCTGAGCCGCTAGTACAGCGTCAAGGTGCAGACCGCATTGTTGTTGAATTACCGGGTGTTCAGGATACCGCTGGTGCGAAAGAAATTTTAGGTGCTACGGCTACGTTAGAATTCCGTTTAGTTGATAATAAAGCGGACCCTTACAGCAACCGAGTACCTGCTGGTAGCCAAAAATATACCACGCGTGACGGTCGTCCAGTCGTACTGAAGAAACAAGTTATCTTAACGGGTAACCACATCACAGGTGCAACATCGAGTTTAGATGAGTTTAGCCGTTCACAGGTTAATATTGATCTTGATTCGCAAGGTGGCAGTAAAATGTCTCGTGCGACGAAGAAAGCAATCGGCACATCAATGGCAACGGTATTCATTGAATACAAGCCTACGGGTGAGAAAACTGCTGATGGTAAATCGAAATTACAAAAAATTGAAGAAGTCATTAACGTGGCGACAATTCAAGCGCAGTTAGGTCGTAGTTTCCGTATTACGGGTTTAGACAGCGCAAGCGAAGCTAAAAATCTGGCGTTATTATTACGTGCAGGTGCGTTAGTTGCGCCAGTTCAAATCGTTGAAGAACGTACCATTGGTCCTAGCTTAGGTAAGCAAAACATCGAAAACGGCTTATCTGCGATGATTTATGGCATGATCGCAATTGTTATCTTCATGGCTATCTATTACCGTAAATTTGGTCTTGTTGCCAATGTCGCGTTATCTGCAAATATCATCATGATCATTGGTATCATGTCGATGATCCCAGGCGCGACAATGACGCTACCAGGTATTGCTGGTATCGTATTAACGATTGGTATGGCGGTTGATGCGAACGTACTAGTATTTGAACGTATTCGTGAAGAGCTAAAAGAAGGCAGAAGCATTCAGCAAGCAATTCATAGTGGTTATGATAATGCGTTATCAACTATTGCCGATGCAAATATTACCACGTTATTAACAGCGATCATTTTGTTTGCGGTTGGTACTGGTGCGATTAAAGGTTTCGCTATTACGTTAGCAATTGGTATTGCTGCTTCTATGTTTACTTCCATCATAGGTACACGTGCGATCGTGAACTTCCTTTGGGGTAATAAAAAAATCGATAAACTTTCAATCTAAGGGGATTAATTATGTTTGAAATTATTAAAACAGAACGCACGATCCACTTTATGAAGATGGCGAAGCCCGCGTTTATTTTGTCAGCGCTGTTAGTTATTTTATCGATATCTTCTATTGCGATTAAAGGTATTAATTGGGGTCTTGATTTCACCGGTGGTACGGTGATTGAAGTTGGTTATGATAAACCAGCTGATCTTGAGGTTATCCGTCCGCTATTATCTGCGGAAGGATTTGATGATGCGGTGATCCAACATTTCGGCTCTAGTCGTGATGTATTGATCCGTATTGCCCCACGTGAAGGTTTGGATAATAAGCATCTTGGTAGTCAAATTATCAATGCATTACAGGGCTATGATAAGAGCGTAGAAATGCGTCGTATCGAGTTTGTTGGTCCAAACGTCGGTGATGAATTAACAGAGCAAGGTGGTCTAGCGCTGCTTGCTGCGTTAATTTGTATCTTGCTTTATGTTGGTGTACGTTTTGAATGGCGTTTAGCATCGGGCGCTGTATTGGCTCTTGCGCATGACGTTATTATCACGTTAGGTATCTTCTCGGTATTACAGATTGAGTTTGATTTAACTATTTTAGCGGCGCTATTGACCGTTATTGGTTATTCATTGAATGATACTATCGTTGTATTTGACCGTATCCGTGAAAACTTCCGCCGCATGCGCACTGATGACTCTGTGGAAATCATGGACGTATCATTGACGCAGACATTATCACGTACGTTAATCACGTCAGGTACAACATTAATGGTATTAGTATCATTATTCCTGAAAGGTGGCGCACTGATCCACGGTTTTGCACTTGCATTGCTGATTGGTATTGTAGTTGGTACATACTCTTCGATTTACGTAGCAAGTGCATTAGCACTACGCTTAGGCGTAAGTCGTGAGACGATGTTACCACCAGTGGTAGAAAAAGAAGGCGCAGACCAAGACCCAATGATGTAAGCCTTAGGGAAACCTAGTTAACTTGTTGGTCTTCAGACTGTTAAAAAACCCGCTTCGGCGGGTTTTTTGTTTTATGAATTCAGTAATTTAATTAAAGAGATTTGAATCAAATTGGTTACGATGTATAGCAAAATTTTTTAAATGAAATTATCTATAGATTCACCGATTTTTCTATCTGATTGTTTTTTAAAGAGTACATTTACCTTCTTCTAGATGGTAAAGATTGATCGAGACGTCCTATAATACAGAGTAGTGATAGTAATAGTAACCAAGTACTATCAAAGCTGCCTCCTGAAGCTGCTTTTTTCTCATTTATGTTAATTCCCCCTAACGTATTTTCAGCTATCGCGATTGTGAGTTGGTATGTGCTTTCTATTGAGTTAGCTATAACCCAATTTGAGTCCGTTGTTATGTTGAATATAATGTTATTGGTTGAATCTTGATACCAGTCATTAGCGGATAATAATTGGTATTTTCCTTGATTACTTAAGGCGTAAATTAATAAGGATTTTGGTAGCGGTTGAGAAAATTTAAGGTTTATTTTTGTTTGCTCCAATATATTTGAAGGAACGGCTAAATCCAGAGACAGGTTTCCCCAAGGGTAAGTAATTCCTGGTTGACCTAAGCTGGAATCTAAATTAGGAAAATCATCACTGCTATCAGGATTTGGTACCTCAAGGTACATTGAGGCAACAATGACATTTTTTATTGTTAGTGGATCACTTGTTTCAACGGTTAAATGTTGCTTATTCTTAGTGAGTAATCCAGTGACTTTCTGTGGATTTAGCGCTGAATCACCAAACTCTAATGCGTCAATTATGGAGTCATCATCTGAATCCAGTGGGTTATTGTGATCTGAACCTAATTCTATAAAATCTGAGATACCGTCGTTGTCGGTATCTAATTTGTTTGGATTAAGCCCGAGTGAAAGTGCAACTTGGTCATCGATACCATCTTGGTTATAATCTGTATTTACTTGAACAATATTACCCACGAAATCGGGTTCAATCGTGAGCGGGAAGACATTGTATATTTTAGTTCCTGGGATGCCATCATTCCCATCAACCTCCCTGTCTATGGTCTCAATTAGAAACTTGGCCCCATTTTTATGGATACGGAATGTGGTTGTGGTGTTCGCTATTGGGTTACCTAAGCTTGGATTATAAACTTGTAAGGCATAAGCAAGCGTTATAGTACTATCATTATTGCGGATAAAGTGCAGAATATCATGAGATTTATCTGCGTCATCAGGATCATGCAGTAGATAGTTAAAACCAACAGAAAGGGTCGTACCAGAAAGCGTTGCAGTATCGGTGTCAAAGTCCCATGTCCATCGAACTTTTTTAACGCCTACGCCCAAAATACTACCCAGCGGTGCTGCACGCATCGTAATACTATATTCTCCCTGATATTGGCCTGTTGTAGGTACACTTGCGTACAGTATTGAGCTTGGTAGGGTAAATGTTACAAACAAAATTAAGAGTGAACGTATTACCATGTGTATGTAACTCCAATAATTGCATTGATGCCAGGTCCTGGGATAAATGTTGGTAATTCGGGTGCGCCTTGTCCTCGAATAACGTAAGCTGATTGATAATTAGTGTTGGTTAGATTATTAACTTCGAAAAATATTTTAGGTCCTTTTTGTATCTCATATCCCAATTTTACCCCTAAAAGAAAATAAGGATCTTGTGTATTCTTATTGGAATTAAGGTGATCGGTATAGGTTGAGGTTGGTTGCCATGTAAAATTGGGGATAATTCGCCAGCCAGAAGATAACTTATAATCAACCTGTCCTTGAATTAAATGAACTGGCACACCTGCAATTTGATTATGATGATATGGCCCATCTTTAAAATAAAAATTGCTCCAGTTATATAAAAGTTGGGCCGACAGTTGATCCTCTTTCATTATCCAATCAGTGCTTTGGTGTTTAATCGCTACCTCTAAGCCATGATGAATTGTATTACCTTGATAATTAATTGTTTTTCCGTTTACGGCAAAATCACCAACGACAGAAATCAATTCATTTTCAACGGCAGAATAATACCAAGAAGCACTGATATTTAAGTGATTACTTTTTATTTCTGCCCCTATCTCTCCAGTTAATGCAGTCTGTGCTTCTAATGCATTAATGTAAACATGATTGTTTAGAGGATCTGTTGGATTTGCTGAAACGGTTGCGAGTTGCCAAAAGTTTGGGGACTCCGAACTACCACTTAAGTTGGCGTATAAACGCGTTTGTTCGGCTAGTTGATAGATGAAACCAAGTTTAGGGTTAAGAATTTGGTAAGTAAACAAACTATCTAAGACCCCTGGGTTCATCTTATCCGTTATCTTTCGTTCGTTATATACCAGCTGAAGTGATGCTAAGACTTGTAGATCTCGTAGTAATTCATAGCGAATTTGCCCACCCAGCACTGCATTACTAGCTTGTAGATCCATTTGTGCAAAAGCAGACATAAGTTTGCTAGTTACTGGATGTACCGAGTTAATTTCTCGTAGCATGTTGCCTGTATTAGCTGACATAAAAAAGAGATAATTTCGTTGATAATATTCATCGGTGAAAATATCCCATTCTGCACTGTAGTCTATTCCCATATTCCCATAGGACGTATTAGCTTGTGTTAATGGGTCTCTAAACTGATCTTCTAATGATTCAAAATAAAAACCTAATTTTTGAGTCGTTATTTTACTCAACCATTCTGTTTTGTTTGCAATACGTAGTTGCTTTGTATATCGGAAAGGTTTTCGTATTGGAATATTCAGCAACTTATCCATTGGTTCGTTGCCTTCGCCCATAACTTGATCTGATGAGAGTTTGGCACGTTCTTTTGTTAGTAAAAAAGGAATGTTAAAATTATTTTTGGTAAAAGAAAGATAAGTTCTGTTATCCCAATCTATACCAGTATAACCAATATTTAAGGCTATATTTTGGCGCAGTGCTTCACTGTTATTTCGATAACCCTCTTGCCGACTGTGAGAAGAAGATAGAAAGTAGTCCCAATTACCTATTTGTTGAGCGAGCATTCCCGTTGCTTTGTATAGCCCATAAGAGCCTAACTCTAATTGAACTTGATTGATTGCATTTTTGCCTGTTTTATTGTGAAAATTAATAGCTCCCCCCAGCGTGGTTGCTCCGTAACGCATGCCATTTGCACCTCGGTATACGCTGATTAAATCAGCTTGTTCTGGGTCGACTAATCCGATAATGAAGGACCCATCTGCTTGGTTAAGCGTTAAACCGTCATTGAGCAGCTGGATACCACGATTCACTGGATTATCCTGAATTCCTGAACCTCGAATATTAATCCGAGGTTGATCATTACCACCAAAATACTCTTGGACCACGATACCAATTTGCTGATTTAATACTTTAGCCAATGAGGATTGACTGCCGCCAAGAGAACTAGTTTCGATAAGATTTGTACCACCGGCTACTTGCTCTAACTCTTCTTCTAACAATTGGAGCTCTATATCTTCCTGTTGTTGGCCGATAATTAGCATCGTTTCTTGCTGTGGCTGTGCCCAAGACATTGAACTTACTGTGGCAATGTATGCCACAGTTATCATATTAATTCTCTTCATTGCAGGGTCTATACCTTCGCCACACGTCGATGAATAGTTAATAAGCCACAGATAAGGAGCGACCACCAGTCTAAGCTACCACCTGATTTTGTTGGCTTAGCGGGATCTGTTGGCTTGATAGGGTCTGTTGGTTTGGCAGGATCTGTTGGCTTGATAGGGTCTGTTGGTTTGACAGGGGGGACTTTTAGATCTTCCGTTGTCGCAAATATGAATTCAATGCCTTCATTTGGAAACCCTGGTGTGCTTGATATGTTAATCGAGATTTCATTCGGATTCACTTGTTTCCATTGTATTTTTTCAAAGCTTTGTTCGACACGGCCTGTTGTAAAATTAAGCCCTTTTTTGATTCGATAAATTTCAAGTCCGACAGGTTGTTGATCAAATATCATCTTGAAAGGTAATACCGGAGTCATGGTATTATTATCAAACATAAACCCCACATTACCTAATTTATAATTAAGTGTTTTACCTTGTGTGTTGGTCCCCGGTGGCAATTCACCCACCAAAGTATGAAGAGGAGATATGGAAATATCGAATGGTTTAAAAAAGGCTTTAGACATACCTACAGACTTGCTATCTGTACCCACAGAATAGATACTGACGTTACGAAAGTATTGTAAAGATACTCCAGATAATATATTTGTATTATTAGCATAATCTCCGGATTCATGTGCATCAGATAAACCATCAGCATCACTATCTTTACCACGAATATAAGCGGGTGTTTCAATTATATCATCGAGGCCGTCACCATCGGTATCCGTTTTTGATGGATCTAAATAAAGTAATTTTGCCATCGCATCGCTGATACCATCCGTATTACTATCTTTCAGTGAATCAACAACCATATTTGGCGCGTTATATTCGATTTGTACAATGGCAGGAAAAACGCTAGCCAAACGAGTGCCAGGAACACCATCAGGCTCAATTCCATTTTCAACATCGGCAGTACTGATCGAAACAATATCGCTACTATTTTTTACAACATGAAAACTAGTGATAGACTCGCCAATAGGGTAATCCTTGACACCATCAACCTTGATAGGTGGCTTTACATACATTTTCTGAGCATATCTAATACTGTAGAGATCAGTCGATTCATCATAATTGAGTGGTAATCGCACTTCATCAATGGCTGAAATAGTGATGGTTTTATCCTGTTTTTTATTTTCAATTTCACTAAGATTAAAAGCTTGAAAAGGGACGTAAAACGAACTCATGGCGAAAATTGTACTGCCACCAATGGTAACTATATCGTTGTCAAAATCCCAGCGCCATACTCCATCTTTAATGGTTGATCCTAATGTCATATATTTTTTACCTTGCAAGGCAAAACTGGGCCACGGTTGTCCTCCAATACCGTTATCTTTGTGCGCATTCATGGTTAATGAATAATATCCTAGATAGTTACCTGTGATTTTTTCTGCGAATACAGAGTGAGAAAATATAGTAGCTGGTAGTACTATAGTCAGAAATAGTGTTTTGTTAAATTTCATTGTAGATCCCTAGTAAGGAGGTCGCTTGGTACCTCCTTTAGCCTAATTTATGTTTAGTTTGCTGAACCAGTCCAGTTCAACTCAATGTCCCAAGGGAAAAGTCCATAAATAGCTTCACCGATGACACCATCGGCATCAGAATCAATAGTTTTGAATTCTAACCCAAATTCAGTATCTGTAATTTCAAATGTGCTACTCGTCTGTGCTTTTGGGTAAAAATATATAGGGTTATAAGCTTGGAATACATAGTTGATAGTGTAAGTTCCATCTTCGTTATCTATGAGTGAGATAGGAGCGTGCGCCGCGTAACCGACCGGAAATGGTATGTGGGCGTTTTTGATATAGCCCGCATTAATAGTGACAATTTTATTATCAAAATCCCATTTCCATTGATTGGCTTGTGTGCTTTTTGCTTTGACTACATTATCAGTAGTTCTGACTTCAAGGTTGTAAGTACCAGAATAGTTACCGCTTATGTTGGTTGTACCTGCAAAGCTAGCTGTTGAAAATAGTGCTAGTGCAACAATTGTCATATTAGTTTTCATTTTTAACTCCAGTGTTAATGGTTATCATTTAGATTTGAATTATTGAATTATTTTTCACTAGCACAAATGATAAATATCAAGTTAGGAAAAATGGCGTTACCATTGGATATAGAACATACCTTTTGCGAGAAAGATGATGGCTAGCATGTGGAAAAATACACTTAAGTGTGTGTATTTAAATATTTTTGTTGTCATATCCCCACAAACAGAGTGCTTCATAGCAAGAATAAAGTGGATTAATACGCTCACTGCCAATATAATTTTGATTGTCAATAATGTAGAAAAAGATGTTGCAAAGGGCGATGGCAGTGGACTCAAGTGGTGGTAGCCCATAAAGCCCCCGGTAATGAATAGCGTTGCAACGATGAAGGGCATAATTTTGCGGCCTCGTAAGTGTATACCTTGCTCAACTAACGACATGGTTTTAGCTGGTAAGTGTTGTCTAATACCTTCCAAAATTAATACTTCAAACGCAACAACCCCAATGAAAATGGTTGCACAGAGTAGATGCAACCCAACTAATAAACCGTAATGCATGATGAATCCTTTAGTGTAATGATAATTTAAAAAGTGGTGATGATAATGATTGTCATTTAGGTTAACATGTGAATATAGATTTCAAATGACATTTATCAACGAGAGTAAAAAATGGATTCACATACTCATACTCTAATTAATAACACCTTTATTTTTTCTGAGATCTCAATAGATATTAAAACCTCACTTTGTAAAGGCATGCAGGTTATTCCGCTCTCTCAGGGTAAACATCTCTTTCATTCTGGTGATGATGCTAAACGATTTTATGTTGTTAAATCTGGAGAAGTAACGCTCTATCGTTTCTCTCCAGAAGGAGATGAAAAGGTATTCCAGCAAGTTATACGGGGCGATGCCATTGCGGAGGCTGCGATGTTCATGTTACCAAGCCTTTATCCCGTGAGTGCTAAAGCTAAAACTGATGCTGTTGTGCTTTCATTTTCGCGAAATGTGTTACTAGATTTATGCACATCGAATGCGACATACGCTTTACAGCTTTTAAGTGCGATGGCCTTGAAGCTCAATCAAGCAGTTAATCGAGTAGACCAATTGACCTTGAAAGGGGCTAATCAACGCTTGGTTTCATATTTACTCGATTTATATAAGCAGCAAGGCTCTGAGTGGATGCGCTTGCCTGTTGCACATAGTGTATTGGCAGGACAATTAAATATTGCACCTGAAACATTGTCACGCCTATTCAAAAAAATGCGTGACGATGAAATAATAAGTGGTAAAGGTAGCGTTGTTGTTTTATTAGACGTTGATAGTATGTGCCGTGTGGTCAATATACCAAATCCTTTCAATACAAATGCTAGTTCGACTCAAAATGGTGCATGGGGAGGCTGTTGCAACCTAACCGGTCATTGGATTTAATACATAGTTATCATTTGAGTGTTTGTTGAATAAGATGGTTTTTAGTGATTGAAATATAGAATACAAAATGAAATAGTAGTTTAGCAAACACTTGGTATTAACTGAAAGGATAACAACATGGCTCATAGTCAACGATTTTTAGATTTATGTAATGAAGCACGTAAAGTAGTCAAAGAATGTAGTTGTGATGATGTAAAGCAGTGGCAAGACGAAGGTAAGCAATTTGTACTGGTTGATGTGCGCGAAGAAAGCGAATGGGCTGCAAGTCGTATAAGCGGCGCTGAATACATGGGCCGTGGCATCATCGAGCGTGATTTAGAAGCTAAATACCCAGCACTTGATACCTGTATTGTACTGTATTGTGGTGGCGGTTATCGTTCTGCGTTATCAGCTGAGTTCATCCAACGAATGGGTTATAGAGACGTAATCTCAATGGATGGCGGCATCCGTGAGTGGAAAATGAAAAACTACCCAATCAGTAAATAGGTTATTTTGATTATCGAATGAATGTTGTAATGTGAAGTACAACATTCATATTGTTAACGTGCTAAGACTCTAAGAATCGATAAGCTCAGCACTCTTCTTATTACGCTATTGCCAGACAACTTGGTTTCGGCCATTTGTTTTCGCTTTGTATAAACGAGAATCGGCTTCAGAGAGCATTTCATCAATTGGTTTATTGCCAAAGCAGGAGCCAATACTGATTGTGATCTTGATTTCTGCGCTATTGTGCGTCATGGTTAATTGCTCAATCTTATGGCGTATTGATTCCAGCTGCGATACAAAAACAGTACGGTCGCTATTGCTTTGAATACAGAATTCTTCTCCTCCAAAACGTGCAACCGTCGCATCTGAAAAGTGCTGTTGTAATTGTTGAGCGATGGATACTAAGACTGTATCACCACCATCATGACCATAGTTGTCATTCACTTTTTTGAAAAAATCAATGTCCAACATGGCAATATTTTTATCCTCAGCTGTGGTACCGCTACTGTGCTGGCTAAAGAAGTAGCGTCGGTTCCATAAACCTGTTAACGCATCCTGGTTGGCCATCTTGTAGAGTTTGTCGGCGGTATCTTTCATGCTTAGAATATGATGAATACGGCAATAAAACTCTTCTTGATTAAAAGGCTTATAGAGAAAATCATTGGCGCCAGCTTTAAGGAAGCGGGCTGTCATCGATCGATCACTACTGCCAGATAAACCTAGAATAGCCAGTTGATTCCGATCGAATTTTCGTCGGATCTCTCGGGTCATGGTAATACCATCTTTAATAGGCATATCATGATCTGTGATGATCAAACTGATATCAGGATGCTGCTGTAATAACTCGATTGCTTGCTCACCATTCTCAGCCGCAATGACCTGCAGGTTTTGTCGCTCAAGTAAGTTAATGAGATGGAAACGCACGGTTGCAGAGTCTTCAACGACCAGTGCTTTATGGCGACAATTTTCTTGCAGACGTTGTAATAATGGGATTAGATATGATACGGACGATACACTGTCTTTTAACAAGTAGTCAATGACACCTTTTGATAGCACCTTTTCACGAATTTGATCACTGAAATGAGCGGTTAAAATAATGGCTTGTACACCATAACTCAATACATGTTCGATGATCTCGCCGTCATGGCCATCAGGTAAGCAGTAGTCGAGTACAGAACAAAGAAAATCACTTTCTCGTGCTAGGATCTCACGTGCTTGTGTTATTGATTCAGCAAATACTACTTGAAAACCAGCTCGACTCAGCTGGACATTAAGGTATTTGCGAAAAGCTCGGCTGTCTTCAACAACAAGTATTTTGCTGAGCAATTAGATATCCTTATTTTCGTTAACATGACAATCGCCATTATTATAGTGTAACGTATTGAAATTAATAGGTTGTCACTATGTGTGTGATTGTTCGATTCTATTTTTTCGGTGGGGTATTATAGCACCATAATATTGTTTATGTACTATAGCCTAATATATAAAATTTAGACTTGTTTAGTTTATTGTGGCTGATTACGATAATGTTTTGAACTGAGGTATGCCTAATTAGTTGGTTACTATTATCTATAATTTTGTCTGATAGCTCGGAAAAGCATATATTGGCTCGCTTTTAGAAAATAAATATAGATGTGAATCTACAATTACCTGCGTAGATCTAAGGGGAAATGAAAGATTACTCAATTAGTAAATAAGTTGATCATTGGATGAATGTTCCTCCAAGGTGATGGAAGAACACTCAGTTAATTCAGTTTTAATTACTCATCATCATATCGGTAGGTTGTGAAATATTTAGACCTGAAATGATACCGTCGGGATCGTTATTTTCAATATTTTCAATAACCATCTCAATTTGGCTGAATGACGCTGAACGTCTTGTTCTTGTTGCTTTATTTTTACTTTTACGGTTTGCATAATCTTCAGCGGTCAATGGAATTGATTCGCTGGCATCAACATTAAACTGACTCGCATCGACTGTAGTAAACTTACCGGCAATACTAGCACCGTGTTTTCTGCTTAAATTAGCAAGATTCCATTCAAACCAATATTTACTTTTTGATGATTGTACTGCACTAGGCCAATCCCATTCCCCATAACCATTAATATCCTGATGTAGGTATTGATCAACTAGCGCTTCTGGACCGCTTAGGTTTTTGGCATTCGCACCGCCAAATGTATAAGGGAAATTAGGTCTATTGGTTGGGTGGTCAATATGTGAATTACCACTCCATCTCAAGAAATTCTCATAGTTAATATCGTACAACATAAACACTTTAGAGTTATATGGAATATCAGCTTTTTGTTTAAATAAGGTGATTGTTACATAGCGCTTACTCCGTGGCTCCATTATAGCTCTGTATTGGGCTGAGCCCGCTAGTGTTGTCGAATTACCGTTGCTTTCATTCCAGCCTTGACTTGCTGAAAATTCGGCTTTTATTTCCGAACTAGCACCGCCAATACCCGGTATGCCAACTTCATATTTATTCGTTACACCAATCGTTTGTGAAAATGAAAAGTTATCTGTTTTTGACCAGCTGCTTTGCTGGTTATAATTTAGTGAGGCAACGGCTGTATCTTCGAGATCTCCCCAATTGTAGTAAACATGAGTCTCTGTGTATAAAACTTCACGATCATATACTTGCGGTTCACCTAAGGTTAGATCTTTCGGGTTAGTCACAAAACGAATGTTGTTTAGTTTTACCTTTAAACGTTCACTGGCACGGTAACCGTCAGCATAAGGATCACTAGCGTTGTAACGGGCATTAAGGCTGTATTCATTTTCTGATTCTCTTCTTATTGCGATATCTTCACCAACATACCGTGATTGAGTTCCTCCGGCCCAAGCATAGCCGAGGTGATGACCTAGATAAAATAAAGAGTTAACAAACGAGGAATCTGTAATTATATTATTTTTCAGGGAATCTAAATCCGGTGAAGCATGCTCTACCATAGATAGGTTTGGTATGGTGTTTGGAATTGCGGCGGCTACAGAACCTGTTGTTAATACAGAGATGCACGCTAGAGTTATGATATTTAAATGAGAGATTATTTTCATTGGTATCCCTTAGGCAGTTGTTTAAGTTGGATATATTGTCAATCGCCCAGTTATTATTCTGGGTTCAGGTGCACGTTATGATTTCGTATTATGCCAGTCAACATAAATAGTTATCATTTGTGTTACCGTTAACGTTATATTATTCAGCGTATATCAAAACTGTGATGCACAAACATTAAACTACCTCTGGTTGGTTATCGCTCTGCCTCTGGTTGATTATTGAACTAAGGAAGATTGTTGGACTACGAACTCTATATCACTAAATCTATCCTGCTTAGTGCCATTTTTCGCTATTTAAATGTTTACTACAATGTAAAGGCGAGCATTTATATTGATTCGTGGTTTAGCTAAATTATGAGCTTGTTCTATATTAAGGTAGCTGTCATGATTAAGATTCATTTTAAACATAAGTAAGGATGATATTGATGACAGCTTATTCTTGTACTTACTTTGTTGTTCGATTATGGCTGCTCTGGAGACCAGAGTAGCAGCTAACTAATTTTTGGCGAGGCTACGGGATCTGTAGTCAGCTATCTGTTTTATTCTACTTATTCCTAGCCTTCATTTTTATCTTGGAGGGGTCATGGAACAGACTACTATCAGCAGTAATAGCACTAGTACTACCAATCACACAAAGCAACGTAATACTCGTTTAGTTTTACGTAATAAGCTATCAGCACATAAAATGGGTTTATTATGCGCATTTTTTGCTACCTGTTTGTTTTCGACCAAAGGAATTTTCATTAAACTTGCTTATCAATATGGGGTTGATAGCATTACGTTAATGACGTATCGCATGCTCATGTCGCTGCCTTTTTATATCGCAGTATTTGTGTGGATGATAAGAAAAACACCATCGTTATCATCTCCTATAAAAGTACAGTTTATTCCGGTGATGGGTATTGGTCTTTTGGGTTATTACTTATCGAGTTATTTTGATCTTCAAGGGCTTAAGTATATTAGCTCACAGCTAGAGCGATTAGTGTTATTTACCTATCCTACGGTTGTCGTGATCCTCAGTTGGTTAGTGTTGGGGAACCGGATTAACCGACAAGTTATAGGTGCGCTTATCTTGGCCTATGCAGGGGTTTTTGTACTGTTTTATCATGACTTAGGTAAACAGGGTGAGGGGGTGATAACGGGCTCGTTATTAGTACTAACGGCTTGCTTTACTTTCGCTTGTTATTTACTACTGAGTAAAGCCAAGATCCAGCAGTTAGGCAGTTTAGTTTTTACGTGTATCGCTATGTTTGGTGCGAGTTTCATGATCTTTGTTCATTTTTCGGTGGTGCATGATATTAAAGATCTTAGTATCCCTCTGCCGGTATTTTGGATTTCACTGTGGTTAGCGATTGGCTGTACCGTGATCCCTTCATTTTTGATGAGTGAGGGCATTGCGAGAGTTGGGCCTGAGCAAGCATCGATTGTGGGGGGCTGTGGCCCTGTGTTAACTGCATTGATGGCCGTATTTCTGTTAGGGGAAAGTTTCACCCTTTATCATTTTTTAGGTATGTTTATGGTAATTGTTGCTATTGTTTGGTTAAGTGTTAGAAGATAGCCGCCTATCTCAATGTCAGTTGGACATTTACGTCGTAGTTATCTGCAGAGGGTTGTATGGTTAAGGTTAAAGTTTGGGACGGATTTATTCGTGGCTATCACTGGTTACAAGTGAGTTTGCTATTTGCATTGTGGTACTGCGCTGATAACGGCGAAATGGAATGGCACTTTTTGTTTGGCTATGCACTACTGGGGCTTTGGATAACGCGTTTTATTTGGGGCTTTATTGGTAGTGATACTGCCAAGTTTCGCTATTTTATAAAAAGCCCAAAAGCATTAATCGATTATCTTAGTGATAAGAATAAATTTGATCGAGTTAAATTTGGTCATAATCCAGCTGGCGCATGCATGGTTATACTATTTTTAGGCTTAATAATAACCCAGCTATTTACCGGACTCAGTGCCAGTGATGATATTTTGTCAGAAGGTCCCTTAGCGCAATATTTTGCAGCGGATACTGTTAGCTTTATGACATGGTTACATAGCGTGAATTTTGATGTATTACTTTGGGCAATAGGCTTACATGTCGTTGCTATCGTCGCTTATAAACTCAAAAAACAGCCATTAGTGAAAACGATGATAACAGGCGTAGCAGAGTATAAATTAGTGAATTCGATTGTACAGCCAAAAATGATGAATGGTTTATTGGCTTGGGTTATCTACGTATGTATTGCTGGTGCCATTTGGTGGCAATGGGGACATGAAAATTTAGGTTACTTACTTTATTGATTGCAAGAAAAGATAGTTAGGACGTTAATATTAGTCACTATACTTGCGAATTAATATATATAAACCTTATAAAGATAAATCATAAAATGGATTTTGCAGGCATTAAGGTAAAATTTTTAGTTTTAATGTCTTAATCTTTTAAGTGTGTAACAGTATTGCACTCACTATCACCTCTATACTCACTCTCATGCATAGCATTTAAATCTTGTATGTTGATGTTAAATCAGCTTTATTTTCATGGAGTAGAAATAAATGATAGATGAAATACA
>Ga0209395_1002620_pt1 | contig 23122 bp, 17 predicted proteins | sample GOMGulsemesocosm_3_FD_184635 | JGI IMG/M metagenome (GOLD analysis project Ga0209395, IMG submission 184635) | Methane-oxidizing microbial communities from mesocosms in the Gulf of Mexico - GOM9D Gulf of Mexico (SPAdes) (version 2) | ecosystem: Environmental > Aquatic > Marine > Cold seeps... | reverse complement strand
AACGGCAAGGCCTGCTCCACCGGTGTCGCACTCCAGATCTGAGAAGAGTTCAGGGCGGCTATGTCTGGGCGATTCAAAAACATTAAGAACGCCAAGGCTTCGGCTCGTCGCTTAGAGCCGGCCACTATGGCAATACAGTCGACCCATATAGAAGAGCCCTCCTGCGGTGTTACAAAGCCCCAGAGATCGGTCCTTTGAACAACATCGTTGAGGGTATAGTGATCGCCACTGTAAGCCAGCGCCATGTGGATAGGGCTCTGATTATCTCTGACAAGCTCGCTGAGTAGATAGCCATAGCTGACAATATGAGGGTTCAGCTGTTTTAGCCGCTGGTAAGCCCGCTCTAGGTCTCTGCGCTCAACGGTGTTCACCGACAGACCGTCGACCTTTAGCATCGGAATAAAAGTGTCCACGTAATCGGCCAGCCACCCTATATGGCCTCGCAACGCTGGCACAGGCTCCAGCAGGTCGCGCCAGGACGTCGGCGCACTAGCCACCTTGTCGGTGCGATAGGCGATACCCAACGTACCCCAGGAATAAGGCTGCCCATAGCGCCCACAGCGAGCCCGCCAGCGCTCACTGACTGGCTGATAATGCGCCTCTGGCAGAGCCATAAGGGTATTATTCTGGCTCAGAATATTCACCGCCACATTGTCGATTAATACCAAATCGAAGTCACTGCTAACGCCCGTCATCAGCACTTCGTCACGGTCCTCATCATTGTCAAAGTATACCTGACGCACTTTGACACCGGTTTCTTGCTCAAACCGCGCCACCACCTCGTCGCTGAGGTATTCATCCCAGTTGTAAAACACCAACTCGGTTGCCTGGCTTACGCAGCAATAAAGCAAACACCAAGAAAAAAGAAGAAAAGTGCGCATAACCTCAGCTCTCGACTCACTTGTATTAAGTAAAGCAGGAATTAAGCCTATTAGAGGAGGAAGAACCTATCAAACGCTTGAACTCGAAGAATTTCGACGTCTGATCACGAGGTATGGCCGCAGGCCAGCCTTTAGCCTGAATGAGCAGCAGCCAGATGGTTGATCTTGCCCAAGCAGAGAGGCTCACACGGTATACAGGAAATACTGGTGTCGTTTGAGGCTAGAGCCAGTACGGCCGGCTCTTTTTTTGAAACAGACAAGGTACCTTGTTCAACTCCCATTCCCGGGAGTTGAACAAAAGACTAGAGAAACGGGTTTTCGGCTTTAGCTCGCTCAAAGCTGAGCTTGAGCACGGCGCGACGCTCATCGTTTGAGTAGGCGCCCCAGTGGCTAATCTCATTGCCCGTACGCCAGCAACCCACACAGACGTCATCATCATTGAGTGCGCAAATAGACACACAGGGAGATTTCACTGGTTTTTCGGCCACTGGAGAGGCCTTGCGTGGATCAACAGTCTGTACGGTCATGGTTATGCGGCAACGCTTTCATTTACATCGGGCCGCGATTATCCACCAGCTCTGTACATTTGCCAAGCCCGGAAACTTTGACGCCCTGAAGTAAGCGAACGCTAGCTCGCGCCCGCCTGTGCCGCCCAGTGCTTGACTGGCGCACTGTGCTCAAGACCAATTTCCGCTTCAAAAACCCCGTTGAGAAACGAGGCTATCAAACGTGCGGTAAAACCCCAGATTTCAAACCCCTCATACTCATAGGCTGGCGCCCACACATTGCCCAGCTTGCGGTCAAACACATCGGTGCGAATGCGCTGATCATCGAGAAAAAATTGCAGGGGTACATGAAAGATCGCATCCAGCTCATCGGCATTCGGGGTATACAAGGTGTTTTCATCAATCAAGCCAACATAAGGGGCAACCGCCACGCCACGCCACGTGTGCGCCAATGGCAATGCGCCCAGCAGTTCAACATCCCGTGGAGCAATGCCCACTTCCTCCCAGGTTTCTCGCAGCGCAGTGTGGCGCAGGTCTGGATCCTGTGGATCCCACTTCCCCCCTGGCAGGGACACCTCTCCGCTGTGGCTAGACAACAACTCCGAGCGCTTGGTCAGTACCAGCGATGGATTATCTTCACTGCGGGTGATGGCTAAAAGTACAGCAGCCTGCTCGCTGCCCACATTGGGGTAATCAGCGGCGGGAAGTGCGGACAACTTATCTCGCAGTAGCGTTAACATCGGGTTCCTAAGGTGGTGTTAAAAGACTGAATCTAGCCCACCAAATTACCGGAAAGACCCAGACAGGTCTATCAAGATAAAGCCTAGACACCATAAACATGGGAAAACGTCGCGGGGCTAAGCGGTTACAACTTATAACGAAGCGATATAACCCCCCCTATTCACAACTAGGCCACCTCACTGATAGACTGTTTTTTATACAGTTTGTCACGTAATTCATTCTCAGGGAGAGACGCTGAACCGACAGAACTAAGCAGGCTTTGTATTGCTCGATAAGCGACAGCGAGAAAATCTCGAAATACTGACCACCGACAGGGAGACAGCGCACCTCTACTATTGACGACCGCCAAGCAAGCGCCTGGCAAAGGAGTAACTATGGCTTCCAGCACCCTCGCTTTCGACGAACTGCTTGCCATGGCGCAAGAACCTGAGCGCCTCGAAGCTTATCGTCAAAGAGAAGTCCGCTCCATCATCGAGCAAGCACCCGATGAAATACGTCGACGCTTACGGGGCCTACAGTTCCAGATCGACGCGCACCGCACGCAGTACAACAACAATCCAATCGGCGCCTGTGTTCAGCTTTCCAAGATGATGCACGAATCATTCTTTAAATTACAAACCCACCTTTCCCAAGCCGCTTCGGAAACGGCGGCCTTACCACGGCCTGCTACAAAACACAGCCACACGCCCCTCACCCGGCATCATGCAAAAGTCATTTTTCTGCCGCTAAAGCACCCAGAATAAGGTTTTAATTTCACGTATCAAATAAGCACAGGCTCACGGTAAATTCCCTTATACTCAGTAGACCGTGCAATGAGATAAAGCTCGAGATGAATTTCTGTAGCCACTGCGGACACACGCTTGTGTTACGCACGCCCCTAGACGACGACCGGCCTCGGCACATATGCGAGCAGTGCGACACCATTCACTACCAAAACCCACGCATCATCGCCGGTTGCCTGCCCATATTCGAAGATAAAGTCCTGCTTTGCCGCCGCTCCATAGAACCACGCCAGGGTTATTGGACATTGCCCGCAGGCTTTATGGAAAACGCCGAGAGCGTCGAACAGGCAGCCCTGCGCGAGAGCTGGGAAGAAGCCCACGCCAACATAACCCTGCACGAACTCTACACCCTGTTCAGCATCCCGCACATCAATCAGGTGTACATGCTCTTTAAAGGAGAGTTAAACGATCTCAACTTTAGCGCGGGCAGCGAGTCGCTTGAGGTTAGATTGTTTACCGAGGAAGAAATCCCTTGGCAACAGTTGGCTTTTCCCAGCATCCATAAAACACTGAAATATTACTTTGCCGACAGGCAACAGCAACATTATCCACTGCGCAGTGAAGTGCTGGCAGCCAGACCAGCACCACCAAGCAAAGACTAGCTCGCCTTATCGACTCAGATGACAAACACGCAACCTTCGAATTAACCATGCCAGCTGGGATTTTTCACTACAGGGCTGAGAGAAGGGTTGATGCTCTCGCTCACCCCACCAGAGCCAACACGCGAGACTCAAAAACCAGCCTCTGAAGCTTGGCAGCGATCAAACGGCGTTGTTTCCCCGGTCGGGGGTATTGGGGTTGTCATATTATTGGAAACACACTGGCCGCTGCTTCGTCGGCTAAACCGCACTGAAACCTTCGCCCCTTGTACGCTCGGCACTGGCGCGCAGCTGACATTCCCAGAGCGCTTACAACATACAAGACGGCTGTCACTTCCTAACTGAGCTCCGTTGCAGACTGCCCGCCGCCTAAACAGACCTATGTTTCCCAGAAGCTTAAAGCGCTCTTAGGAAACGTCGTTGAGCCTGTTAATCACCGAGACTCCAGCGCAAGCCAAGCTTATATTCGCGTCCGCGAGCCGGTGCACCGACCACGTTGCCTGCGGACGACGCCATATTGACATACTGTTCGTCCAGCAGGTTATCAATGGTGAAATACACCTCTGATTCTGCGCCCAGGCGCTGGCGCAGGTGTAATTTTACGAGGGTGCGCTCATCCAGCTGCGTAAAACCCTGAGGGCTGGCGTTTGGGTCTTTTCGCTTGCCCTTATAATTGACGCTCAATGCCGCTGAAGCGCGCGCGGCCTGATAAATAAGACTGGCCGTTAGCGTGTCTTCAGCCTCCGCGTTTACATCATCGGCAGGATCGAACAGGTGACTGCCCACCAGCCTTGTCTGCCAGCGGGGTTGCCATTGTTGTTGCCACTCAACCTCTAGGCCAGCGATGGTTATTCTAGGACCATTGACCCGCTGAGAAGGTGTAGTGAGTGTGGGAATCGCTGGGTCATTCACCTCGGTGTTATAAAGACTGACGGCACTGTAGCTTTTAGTGTTTGTATACTGCCAAACCAGCTCCAGTGTTTTGGCCACTTCAGGGGTCAAGTCTGGATTAGCGAGGAGAACCGAGCTGTTTTGTACATCCGTCTCACCACGCGTAGGGGCACGGTAAGATTCACCGTAGAGCAGCTTAAAGGTGTGCTGCGCACTGGGGCTCCAGACAAACCCCCCTCTCGGGCTCAGGTGTGAGCCGATGCGTGAATAATCATCATAACGAGCCCCTGCGGTGAGCTGCACAACTGCACTCAAGGGTACTTGGTACTGGGCAAATAAACCGCGTATGGTTTCTTGGTCTGTCGGCGCCTGAGGCAGATAGCTTTCAATGACACCGCTGGTGTAAGCGTCCGTGTTGGTCAGTTCCGGCTTACGGAGCTCGACCCCTAGCAGTCCATTACGGCCGTTAGGGTTTTCATAGTGGAAAACAAACTCGCCACCGATTTCACGCTCTTCAACCGTTCCGGCGATACTGATCTGAAAGGGCTCGGGGGATATCTCACCCTGAATATCAAATTGGCGCTGACTGTACGAGGCAGTACTGGTGAGCGATAACATCGGGTGTAGTGATGTTACGTATTGTACGCTGAACGTTTGGGTCTCACTGTCGAGCAGATTGTATTCATCTGAAATGAAGCCAGCGGTATAGAAGCGTTCGGTTTGCTGCTCACTCAAAAACCATTTCACTTCCAGTGCGCCTAGCTGTCCACGAACATAGGCTTCGCGATGACGGTAAGGATCTCGGCTGGGTTCACTTACCCCTGTGAAACGGTTGTAGAGTTGCAAGGCCTCACCGCCGTCATTAACGCCACTGACATAAGCCTGCCATAGTGAGTCTCCGATATTCTGACGCCATTGGCCACTGCCCTGAAAATTATTATTACTGGCGCCCGCCATACTGACTTCACGTTGACTGCTGGTGATGATGTTCACCACGCCGGTCATAGCGTTTGAGCCATAGATAGCCGAGCCAGGTCCACGAATGAATTCAACGCGATCCACATGATCCAGCGACATGTAACTCAAGGTATTAAGTCCACCTGACCAGATATTATTCAGTCGCTGGCCATCGAGCAGAAATAGGATCTCGCGGGGCGACGCGATGGCGCTAAAACCTCTGATCGAAACGACCTGGTTCAGGCTGCTGGTGTCGTTGCGCTGACTTTGCATGCCGGGAATATAATTGAACAACTCGTTGAGGTTATCGAGTCCGAGCAATCGAATTTGTTCGCGACTTAACAGCGTTATGGAGGACGCCACGGAGCTCAGACTTTCTTCGCGACGCGAGCTGGTAGTGACCGTGAGCTGCGAGAGTTCTTCTAGCGACAAATCAAAGATATCGTCATCGACAAGCTGCGCATGCGCCTGTCCCAGCCAAAAACTGCCCACAGCTATAGCCAGCAAAACAGCAGGGAGCCTAGCAAGGCTCATCGATGTATTATCCATTACTGCTTACTCACGATGATATACAAGTATCTTAGCCTAACAGTGTAGCCGGCTGATCCTCGACCCTAAACCCGTCCTGCCAGCTTTGGCACAACCTAGAAGTGAAACGAGTGATGAATATCCTGGCATTGTACTAACGGGCAAACTGTTAGAACGACTCCAACTGCCACACATCATACGCAGGCTCCTCGTAGGGGTGCGCCCTTTTCATCGCCGTCACCGCAGCGCGTATGACGCCACCCTCACACACCATTTCCACTCGGTACTCTGGGACTTTTTCCAATATTCCCTGCGCCGCTAGACCTTTATTTACACCCGCCCCAGTCGCTTGATCGACAACCGTTTGCTCGACAGCCGCTTGCTCAACAGGCGCACTGCCGATGTAAGGCTTGCTGCCAGCCAAAGGCCGAAACTGCCCCTCGCCCAGCACCTGCCAGCAACAGCTGTCGTAGTCGCCTATACGCCCTGCACCGGCGGAAAAGCAAGCCGCTTTCACGCTTTCCAGCGCCTCCTGGGGTACGAAAAAACAAAACTTATACATGTTTCCCCTTCGCGAATGTCGTAGATTTATTTTATCAAAAGAAAAGGCCGCTAATGCGGCCTTTTCTTAGCTGTGGCTCATGCTTATTAATCCAGTACGCGCACACTGATAACATGTTCGACGGCGGCAATCGCCTCGATCACCGCAGCGCTTGGTTTCTGCTCCAAGTCCAAAATATTATAGGCAATATCACCACGGCTTTTGTTCATCATATCCTGCACGTTGATATCGTTCTCGGTGAACACACTTAAAACGTGACCCAATACCCCCGAGACATTTTCATTGGCAAAGGTTAAACGAGTACCTTCAGTGCGCGGCAAGTTAATCGCAGGGTAGTTAACCGAGTTTTTAATGTTGCCGTTTTGCAAATAATCCTTGAGCTGATCGGCAGCCATCACCGCACAATTTTCTTCCGCTTCGGCGGTACTGGCGCCAATGTGCGGCATAGCCAAAACATCCGCTCGGTTGAGCAGACAAGGCTCGGGGAAGTCACAGATATACATACCCAGCCCAGTCGTGTTGTCCTTGCAAAGATCGAGGCTGGCTACCACCGCGCTGGCGTCAACAATTGACTCGCGGGCAAAGTTCAACAGCACTGCACCGGGTTTAATACTCTTGAGCGCCTCAGCGTTAATCATGTGCTTAGTCTGTGGAATCGCCGGCACGTGCACCGTCATGTAATCAGCGCGGCTGAGCAGCGCCTGTATGTTTTCCATACGCTCTACCGAGCTGGGCAAACGCCACGCGGCCTCTACCGACAGGGCCGGATCAAAACCCACCACCTTCATACCCAGCGCCAGCGCCATTTCCGCCACCATAGAACCGATCGCGCCGAGACCAATAACACCCAGCGTGCGACCATAGAGTTCACAGCCAGCAAAGCGCTTCTTTTCTTTTTCCAGTAATTTACCCATCTCACCGGCATCATCCATGTCGGTGAGGCCCTGTACATAGCTCATGCCACCGGTGATATCGCGCGAGGCCAACAGCAGGCCGCTCAGCACCAGTTCTTTCACCGCGTTGGCGTTGGCGCCTGGGGTGTTAAAGGCCACCACGCCGGCCTTGGTATAGGCTTCCACCGGCACATTGTTCACCCCTGCACCGGCGCGGGCTACCGCTTTTAAAGTACTCGGGATGGCTTCGTCATGTAATTTATGGCTGCGTAGGATATAGGCATCTGGCGTGCTTATTTCGCTGGCCACCTCGTAATCTTCACGCTCAAAGCGGTTGAGGCCCTTACTGGAAATGGCGTTATAGGTCTTAATTTTGAACATTCGGTGTCTTTCCTTTTACTTCTGTCTTTTTAATTATTGTCAGCGAAACAGGTAATGTGAAAGCGCCCAATGTAACACCTTTAAAATGGCCACGTCAGTAAAGCAGACGATCTATTTGCCAGCCACAGGCAACTTGAACAACCAGACCAGCCATCAAACAAGGCGCAACAACAGGAGCACACGCCAGCCTCTCCCACGGCTCCCACAACCTCACCCTTAGCCGTAGTTCATCTATGCTCTAAGGTACATAGCGCAATACCAGCGAGGATACCGGCGTGTCTGACTTCTTTAGCAACGACCGTTTTATGCCGCACGGCATGTGTTACCAGTGGCAGGCGGACATACTCTGGACCTCGGCGGCTTCGGACGTCATCACCGCCATCGCCTACTTCTCTTTTACCTTGGCCATGGCTAGCTTTGTTAAAAGGCGCAAAGACCTGCCCTACCCCTGGTTTGTACTGCTGGCTGGCTCTATTATTTTCCTCGCCTGCGGCTTCTCACATCTATTTTCGGCGCTGGTCATCTGGAATCCGGTCTATGGCATGGCGGCAACCATGAAGGCTATCACCGCCACCAGTTCGGCGGTGACCGGCGTGCTCATCTGGTTTATGGTGCCACTGTTTTTAAAGATCCCCAGCCCAACGATGCTGGCGGCTAAAAACGAGTCGCTTAAATACGAAGTCGAGCGCCGCCGCTCGGTCGAGAAGAATATCAAGCAACTGAACCTGGATCTGGCCGTCTCGCGCGACAAGGCCGAGGCCAGCAGCCGCGCCAAGAGCCACTTTTTATCAACTATGTCCCACGAGCTACGCACCCCCCTCAACTCCATCATCGGCTTTACCAGTATGGTCGCCAGCGGTCTGGCCGGCGCGATCAACGCCGAGCAAAAGAAGCAGCTGGGCATGGTCAGCCAGAGCTCCAAGCACCTGCTGGCGCTGATCAACGATGTGTTGGATCTGTCCAAGGTGGAGGCCGGTGAACTCAAAGTCACCCATCATGCCTTTGACCTGCGCGCCACCCTCGAACAGGTATTTCACGAGACAGCACCGCTGGGCGAAGAAAAAGGCCTGACGGTGACCCTGCAGATAGACGAGCAGCTGGACACACTGGTCAGCGACAAGCTGCGCCTCTGCCAAGTAGTCATCAATATGCTCAACAACGCCATCAAATTTACCCACGAGGGCAGCGTCTCGGTCTGCGCGCAGATAATCCCCGACCGCAAGGGCCAGGATCAACTCAGCATTGCCGTGACAGACACGGGTATAGGCATACCAGCCAAGGACATGGAGGCGGTGTTTATCCCCTTCCAACAGGTGGATAGCCGCTCGACCCAGCGCGAGTACGAGGGCACGGGGCTGGGGCTACCGATCAGCTTAGGCCTCGCCCACCGGCTGGGGGGTAACCTCACCGCCAGCAGTGACGTCGGCAAGGGCAGCTGTTTTACCCTGACATTGCCACTAGCTCTGCCGTTAACTGAGGAACAGGGAGCTGAGCTATGAGCATCAACACCTTGTATATCGAAGACAATGAAGTCAACCAGTATTTGGTGGATTTTTTGCTTACAAAAAATGGCCATAGCGTCACCCTCGCCGCTACTGGTCCCAAGGGCATTGAGCTGGCCAAGCGACTCAAACCCGAGCTGATACTGCTCGACATTCAATTGCCGCATATGGATGGCTATCAAGTACTCGAGCGCTTGAGAAAAATACCGGAGCTGGAGCAGACGCCGGTGATCGCTGTAACCTCCTACGCCATGATGGGGGATTTTGAGCGTATCATGGCGCTGGGCTGCAACGGCTACATTTCCAAGCCCATAAACCCGGATACCTTTGTCGAACAGATCGAGCAACACCTTAAAAGAGACGGCGACTAACCCCAAGTAAGAGGCCACTAGCATGCATGCTTATAGCGATAACAAGAACGGCTGACGCTAGTTTGACTGAGAACAGAAGCGCGCCAGCACCTCTTCCAGCGCGCCGCGGTTGATGGGTTTGGCCAGATGATCATCCATACCGGCGGCCTTGGCTCGGTCGCGATGCTCGGTCATGGCGTGGGCGGTGAGCGCAACTATGGCCGTGTGCTGGGTGCCGGGATCCTCCTCGCTGTCCGCAAAATAGAGTCCCTGAGCTTCTATTTCGCGGAACATTCGGCTGGCCTCATAACCGTCAAGCAGCGGCATCTCGCAGTCCATCAGCACCAGATCAAAGTGATCATTCTGCAGCGCCTCCAGCGCCAGCTGGCCGTTTTCGGCAATCACCGGCTCAATGGCATACTGCTTCAACAGGCCCTTAACCACCATCTGATTGACCTGGTTGTCCTCCGCCACCAGTACCCGAGCCTGTGGGTACTGTGCCAGCGCCTGCTTGGCCGTGGGTTTTTCCAGCGCTTGCGGCTGGTGTAGCTGCTGCAGCGCATCGAAAACCATCGAGGCATTCACCGGCTGGCGCAGGTGCACAAAGCTCTGCTGTTCATCGACGAAGCTGTCCATGCTCTGCGCCCGCGAACACAGATAAATAACACAGATTTCTTCCATCAATTCCGCTGGGTGTGGCCGGCTGAGGTCTAAGAATTTATCGCTCAAGAGGATGGTAGGCCGCCTTGGAGGCTCAGAGGTGAGGGCCTCGGTGAGGCTATCCCAGAGCTGATCGACCGCGACCAGGGGTTTGGCCGCTATGCCCCAGCGGCGCAGGTGACCACAGAGGTTGCTGCGCTGATCGGCGTGCTCCAAAGCGACCAGCACCTGCCCCTGCTCCAGAGCTGACGGCAGCTGCCGGCTGGAGGTCTGAGCCAGGGCGGCGTCGCTCACCGGCAGCCGAGCCCAAAAGTAGGAGCCCTGGCCCTGGTGACTCTCGACGCCCACCTCGCCGCCCATCAATTCCACCAGCTGCTTACAGATAGACAGCCCCAGACCTGTGCCACCGTGGCTGCGACTGATGCTGGCATCGGCCTGGGTAAAGGGATTGAAGATGGCCGCGCACTGATCCTCGCTCATGCCCGATCCTGAGTCGCGCACGCTGAAACGCCAGACCTGCTGTGGTGCCAATAATTCTGCACTTATGCGGATTTCGCCCTGCTCGGTAAACTTAAAGGCGTTGCTGAGAAAATTAGTGAGTACCTGGGTGATGCGTGAGGGATCGCCCTGCAGGGTCGCCGGCACATCTGGATCAACCAGCAGGGTAAAGTCCAGCGCTTTGTTCTGGGCGATGCGGCCAAAGGTGGTGGCACAGTCCTGCAGCAATCGATCTGGCGCAAAATCGATATTTTCCAGCTCCATCTTGCCTGCTTCGATCTTCGAGTAGTCGAGTATGTCGTTGATGACATTGACCAGCAGTTTGCCCGACGACTGGATAATGCCCAGGTTGCGCTGCTGCTCAGTGTTGAGTTCCGAGCTGGCCAACAGCTCGGCCATGCCCAACACGCCGTTCATGGGTGTGCGTATCTCGTGGCTCATGGTCGACAAGAACATGCTCTTGGCATCCGCTGCCCGGCGCAGCTGCTCGCTGATAGCGGCTAGCTGCTCATTGCTCACAGCCAACTCCTGATTGCTCAAGGACAATTGCTTGGCGGCGCGTATACGGGAATAAATACTGTAGAGGGTTAATAAAATAATCACCCCCAGTCCGCCAGACAGCAGTTGCTGATTGCCCAAGAGATCCTGTTGCTGGGCTATGGTCGCACTCTTGCTTTCAAGGCTGTCGTCCTGACTTCTGATCTGCTGACTTTGTTCGTCAATCACCGCTTGCTGTTCGTCCATCAGACGAGTGTTTTTATCAATGCCCTCCAGCTTGATTTTCAGCTGCACCGCCATGACGCCAACCTGCTGTTGCTGCGCCAGCAGCGTCAGCTTTTGTTTGTCCAGCGAGAGTCGGTTGAGCTCGGCGCGATTCTTATCCTGCTGCAGTTGTCGCTTATTTTTCTCCAGGTGCTGCTGATCTTGTTGCAACTGCAGATGCAGCTGCTCGATGTTCTCTTTCAAGCCCAGCAGCTGTTGCGTCTTGCCTTGCACCTGCTGTGTTTTGTTAGTCAGCTCCGTCTCTTGCTGCTGCAGCGCTTTAGCCTGCTGTTGCAGGGAGTCTTTCACCAGAACCAGCGCCCGCTCCGACTCCTTATAAATACGCGCGATATCCAGCTCTGTGCCACCAGACAGGAGCAGATCGCGATCGACGTCCAGCCCCTCGTAAATGATATTGGGTCGATGAACCTCAAAGGTAAAACGCTCTTCCTCGCGCAGCAGATTAATCATGGTGTGCAGGGGATCAGCGGCACCCTCCGTGATCAACAGTGTTTGGCTGCCACTGAGACCGACAGAGACAGCTTGTAGTTGTGAATTCTTCTCGACTCCCAACACCAGTATTTGAGCCTGACGCGCTTCGTCCAAGTGTTTGTAATGAACCACCCTGAGGCTCTTGCCGCGCAATGGCTTGGCACTGGAGGCGGCTTTCAGCAAGGTCTCCAGCTCTGGTTGTGATGGGTAGAAGCCAATGGTGATCTGCGTTAGCTGAGTATCATTGGGCCAGGTCGTGTGCTTGGCAAAGGTATAGAGCCAAGCCACCCGCAACTCATTGACCGTAATTGCCTGAGCCTGAGGACACACAAATAATATCGACAGCAAGCCCCCCAAGCCAAATAAGGCTTGCAGTGATGTCGAGAAAATAATTCTTAGTGAAGGCAACCGGATAGCGTCCTGAGAGGCTGAAGATCCATACACAAGTGCCAAGAAGTATAGGCGACCCAACCAGAACCTGTGGCCACCCGAAGGTTTATATGGAGGAGATGCCTTTCACGACATCTATATAACTTGCTGCTCGCTTAGTGCCAATGGGTATAGCGCCCCGAACCTGACTCACTAGCCTCAATAGAAGAACGATAAATTCCCCAGTAAACCTTGGACCAGGATAAACACAGGTTTACTGTACGCCCCCAAGATCAACACTATATCGAGGCCGTCTGATGAAATGCCGTAACAGCATCATTCGCCAGCTAGGCAGCTTGGTATTGTCTGCGGCTACCCTGCTTATGTCATTTACGGCGTTTTCCGAAGCCAGTGAATTCCATGACCTGCTTGACCTGTCAGTACAAGAGCTAACGAGCGTCGAGGTGACGGTCGCCTCGAGAAGAGCTGAGAATGTCAACTTTGCTGCAGGTAATGTCAGCGTCTATACCAGCCAGGAGATTAAAGCCTTCGGCGGCAGAAATCTCAGAGATGTTTTAGACCGAATGACCGGCATGCAGGTGATTACCTCCCACGTATTTCCACAGCACAAGCTCTCCATGCGCGGCGTCAATTCTGGGATTAACGACACCAGTGTATTGGTGTTAATTAATGGTAGCCCTGTCAAGAATGCCAACGGCGGCGGCTCAAGTGGGGCGCTCTACAATGGCATTTCACTGGCGATGATTGAGCGTATCGAGGTTATTCGCGGACCTGGGTCGGTGCTCTATGGCTCCAATGCATTTGCCGGTGTCATCAACCTAGTCACCAAAACCAGCGCCTCGCCTGGCACCATTACCCGCGTCGAAGCCAGTGTCGGCTCTTTTGGTAGCCGCGGTGTCGATATTTCATCATTGCTGTCTGGGCAAAATTACGATCTGTTACTGGGTCTAAATTTTGAGAAAAGCGATGGCGATAACTTCGACATGATTACCGATCGCTTTGGTAACACGGGCACCTACCACAGTGGTTTTGATCAAACTACGTTTTTGGCGTCAGGAAATATAGGCCAGTTTAACTTTACCAGCCTGTATACCGATTATGAGATAGCAAACGGCGGCGGGCTGTTTAAGTTGGATGATCAAGACTTTCAAGACGAAAAAAAATATCTGGCAATTGGCTATGAACAGGCATTATCCAAGCAATGGCATCTCAAGCTCAGCTACCTCTACAACGAGCAGCTACTGCAGTGGCAGATAAACAATCCGCTTAACGCCAGCCAAGCCAGTGACAGCACGGAGCAGGTGGCGGAGGTTTACCTTCAAGGTAGTATGAGTGACGCCGTATCGCTCATCGCTGGCTCCAGCTATTCCATCCTCGAAGGCAGCGTTAAATTTGGCTACCCAACCAGTAAACTTTGGCGTAAAAGCTACTTTGCCCAGACATCGATCACGGTCAACCCGAGCACAAAGGTGGTGGTCGGTGCGCAATGGAACAGGCCCGAGGAATCTTCAGGCGACCTGTCTTCACGTTTCGGCCTGGTAAAGCAATTTGGCGAGCACTGGTGGTGGAAGCTGTCCTACGGCGAGGCATTTCGCTCCCCCTTTAACACTGAAATTTTCGTCGTATCCCCTGGTCTGGTTGGCAACCCAGAGCTCAAGCCTGAACAAATTAAAACCTATGAAACCCAGTTGATTTATGAAGACACAGTAAAGCGGCTCGCCCTCAGCCTGTACAACTCAAAGCAGAGCGAAACCATCAGCCGAGCGGTATTGATGGCCGGTGATCCCCCCACTTTTATCAACCAGGGAGAGATTGATTATCAAGGCGTTGAGCTAGAAGGGACAATTTCTCTGGCGGAGCGTTTGCTGTTCACCTTTAACGCCAGCTACCAGACCAGCGAAACCGATACCGGCGTCAAGGACGATAGCTTCGCCCCCAACGAAATGATTAAGGCGGGGCTTGTCTATGGCTACAGTCATAGCGTGTCAGTGTCCCTGTTTAACCGCTTTATCGGTGCGAGCACCGATCTCAACAAAACCAAAGGCATAGCCTTAAACAACCCAGTGCCAGCTTCCTATCATCTGCTCAGCGCCAACCTGAGATGGGACATCGGCAAAGATATTCAAGCGGTCAAAAAGGCTTCGACATTTTTGACCCTGCACCTGGATAACCTGCTCGATGAGGAGGTATTTGCGCCGGACGTGATCAACCAGGGCACCAACAACAGCCTGCCGTCTCACTCTGGATTTAACGCCCGCTTGAGCTTAAGCCACAGTTTTTAATGATGCCTTGCAGTAACCTCGCACTGAGTTTAAACGGTACCCTCGACATGACAACTCTTAAAAGCTAAAACCAACCCCCAGCCACCCGCTGCGCTCTTCCAGCGTTGGCGCGCCGTCTGCGCCACTGAGGTTACCCGTGCCATTAATGGGGTAGAGTTCATTCTGGTCCCAAATATTTTTAACCAGCAGATCGAAATACAATCGCTGCTCCCCCTGCGGCGGCGTCCAGCGTACCCCTAAGTTCCCCACATGATTACCATCGACACTCACCCCGGTAGGGGCGTCATAACCCCAGTAATACAGGTGATTGTACTGCAGAGTAAAACGCCCCAGCTGGCTGTTAAACCAATAACCGACGTGCAAGCGGCTGACATCCTCCGGATAGGCCGCAGTCTTCTCGCCGGCCAGTACATAGATGCCGATCACCCCGGCATCGGCGCTGGTGACCTCGACGTGGGCGTGACTGGCGCGAAGATCCCAGCCCTCATGACGATAACTGGCCTCGATTTCAAGACCCATTTGTTCCAACTTGCCGCTCTGATTTTGGTAGTACCAGCTGCCTCCCCAGGTGCCTATCTCATCGCTGCCAATGCTGTCGCCGAAACTCAACCCCTCATAGCCGTGGGCCTGGGCAGTGAGAATATCTTCCACCGTATCGAGAAACACCACCCCATTCACACTCAATACCGAACCCGTGTAGCTGTAGGCCAGTTCCAGACTCTCGATGGTTTCCGGCACCAGCGGCTGCAGGTTGCCACTGTCGTTGGCGGCTATACCGTCAAAATCGAAGTCGACATTAGAAGTGGCCAGACTATTAACCACTCCGAAATTCTCCTCCGCCAGCAGGCCGTCCTGCACAAAACCGCCGGAAAATTGCACGCCGACGGCGCCTCGAAACCCCGTCTGCCAGGACAGACGAAACAGGTGAGTATTGTCTAGGTCGTAAAAGGCCCCCAAGCGCGGGCTCAGCTGCGAGCCCCAGCTCGGGTGCTTATCAAAGCGCAGGGCGGCAAACACATCAATGCGCTCATTAATGCGGTAGACATCCTCCAAAAACACACTGCTGATGCCCACCGAACCCGGCTTGACCCAGGTATTAGTGTCATTGACGGCATCGGTGACAACAAAGCCACCCATGTCGTCACTGGACAGGCCCTGGGTCTGGACACCTTCATTGATGATGAAATTACTGCCGGCGCCGTTGCTCCGCCCATAGTCATAGTCGACATGCTCGGCGCCCATTGCCAGGCGGTTGCCCGGCCAGAGCTGATCCCAAGTCAGTAACAGTTTGAGACCCTTGCGCTCCTCGCGGGTGCCGCCCATGTTCAGGTCTGCCTCGACCCGATTGTCGGCCTGCCCAGATGTCAGACCAATAAAGCTGGCAAAGCCACTGCCGCTTGTTTCATAGTCGAGACGGCCCTGGGTCTGCCGATTATTGCCATGAGAGCGCAACTCATAGTCATCGACACTGTAGTGAGCACTAAGCCGCAGACTGACCTGCTGGCTAAGCTCAAAAGAATAGTGACCCGTCAGGCCAGCGAGGGTCTGGGCGACCTGCTCGCGGTCGCGGAAAAAATTGTAGAGGTCGCGCTGCTGCTCGAAGTGATAGGCGTCCAATTCAAAATTGCCGTAACGCAGATTGCCAAACAAGCTGGTGTATTCGCTGCGCTTGAGGCGGTGTAGGCGCTCAAAGACACTGAGGCCCTGGTCCGAGCGGGCGTTGGCCCAACCCTCATCGCGCAGCGCTTGACCGTCATAGCGGCCATCGGAGAAATAACCGTAGGCCTGCAAACTTTCGCTGACGTAGCTGCCGTCGACCGACACTTTTCTCAGGCCATCCATGCCCTGCTGATACTGCACGCTGGCGCCGGCCGTATCGGCCTGCCTGGTAATAATATTGATGGCTCCCAGCAGCGCCCCCTGCCCCAGAGTCACAGAGCCGGGCCCACGCACTATCTCTATGCGCTCGATAAAACCTAAATCCATACCGTTTAACAGCGTATCGGGCGCGCCCCAGAACCACTCGGCGTTCATCTTGGTACCGTTGAGCAGCATCACCACCTTGGAGTTATTATCCGCCACCAGGCCGCGAAAGCCGGCGATGGTGTCGTCCTGATCCTCCACCAAAAAATAACCCGGCACGAAGATAGTCAGCAGTTCACTGAGCGTTCTGGCACCACTGAGCTGAATTTTATTGCGGCTAATTGTGGTCATGGACACCGGCTGTTTGCGCAGATCGGAAACCACATGGGAGGCCGTGGTGACCTCAATTTTTATTAAATCTTCCACCGACAGACTGAAGAGTTCATCGAGTTTGTTACTGGCCTGTACTGACACGGGTACAAGCACGGGCACAACCAGCCCCAGCGCGGCGAGCGAGCAGCAGCGAGTGATAAGCGGAAGGCTACCCATAGCATGATCCCCTCGTCCACAGACAAAACACCAACAAGGCCCTGTTATTAACTTTAGCCGAAGGGTCCCGCGCTAGGCCTTTAGCGACTGGTTATCACACAACCCACAAGAATATTATGTGCTAAAGCACCTAAGGTAATTATGCACTTAGAGCATAATAAATTTAACGGCATCGCCGAGCCTGCAGCGGCTGTGGCGCCCAGCAGGTAATTCAAGGGGTAAGCCGCTAAGGTAAATTTCGAGGTCTGAGGTCTCTGGTACACGTAAAAGAGGCGAGGGCCAGAACGGCCTGAATGCCACTTTTTGCATCGTGACATGGATGTCACTTATTAGAACACCAAAAGTAGGCGCTCTTAAGCGATGCAGGAGCTATTGTCGAGGAGCACAAAAAATGCGAGGGCCAGGACGGCCTGAATGCCGCTTTTTGCAGGAGCACAAAAAATGCGAGGGCCAGGACGGCCTGAATGCCGCTTTTTGCAGGAGCACAAAAAAGGCCGCCTCCGAATTAGCGGAAGCGGCCTTTTTCTAACGACTGAGTTTTTAAACTCAGTTCAAGTCTTAAGCGGTGACTTGTTTGTAGGCCCACTCAATCCACGGCATCAAGGCTTTTAAGTCAGCCTCTTCCACCGTTGCACCGCCCCACAAGCGCAAGCCATCTGGGGCGTCTCGGTATGCGCCTATGTCATAAGCCACACCTTCGCTGTCAAGCAGCTTAACCATGGCTTTCACCTGATCAGCAGTAGCATCCAGCGTCAAACAAATACTGGTATTGGAGCGCTCAGCTTCGTTTTCCGCCAAGAAATGAATCCAGTCATTGTCGGCAACAAAGGCTTCGACGACGGCCAGGTTCGCTGCAGACTTTTTGATCGCCGCTGGCACACCGCCAATCGATTCAACCCAGCTCAAAGCGTCCAGGTAATCCGCCACACACATCATTGATGGTGTGTTGATGGTCGCGCCCTTAAAAATACCCTCGATCAGCTTGCCGCCCTTGGTCATGCGGAAAATCTTTGGCAGTGGCCACTCTGGCGTGTAGCTCTCTAAACGCTCAACCGCACGCGGGCTGAGAATCAGCATGCCGTGCGCGCCTTCTCCGCCTAAAACCTTCTGCCAAGAGAAGGTCACTACATCGAGCTTCTCCCAAGGCATCTCCATGGCGAATACCGCCGAGGTGGCATCACAGATGGTCAGACCTGCGCGATCATCCGCAATCCAGTCACCATTGGGTACCTTCACACCGGAGGTGGTGCCGTTCCAGGTAAAAACCACATCATTGTCGAAGTTCACGTCATTCAAGTTGGGCAGCTGACCATACTCACCTTTTAGTGAACGCGCGTCCTCAAGTTTCAATTGCTTGGTGATGTCTGAGTACCAGCCGGAACCAAAAGACTCCCAGTGCATGACATCCACACCGCGCGCGCCCAGCATAGACCAGAGCGCCATCTCCACGGCGCCCGTATCCGATGCGGGTACCACTCCAACACGGTAACCTTCAGGCAAGCCAAGCAGCTCAGCGGTCTGCACACAGGACTTCTCCAGCGCAGCCTTGCCGATGGCGGCTCGGTGTGAGCGACCCAGCGTTGCTAGATCAAGGTTATTCACGTCAAAGCCTGGACGCTTCGAACAGGGGCCAGAAGAAAAGTTAGGATTTTGCGGTTTCACCTGAGGCTGCATAGTTCATCTCTCGCGGTGCCAGTGGGCATAAAGCCAGCGTTGACACGGGTTAATCGACGGTTAAATTTTAAAGACGCCGATTATGCCAGCTTCCTCGCGTTGGGGGTATCGCTTCTCGACTCTGCCGATGTACAGACTAACGCTAACAGCTACAACCAGCGCACAGCCACTGACAGGCGCAGCGCCTAGCCTGTAAGCCCTCCCAACTGTGCCTATACTAAGGATTCATCTACTTGAGGAGTGCACGGATGGGCTGGTTCTCAAAGAAAAAGGCCACCGCGATTAAACCCGCCCGCCCAAATCCAAGGCCCAACTCCGCCAATAGGCTAAAAACACTGCAGGGTTTGCTCGAAAGCTTCGCCATTGGCACGCGCATTGGTTACTACCCAGACTTCGAAAACAAGCTGCAACTCGAAGGCCTCGTCGTCGGCGTGTGCATTGACGACGAGTTTATCTTTCGTCAGGACGCCTTCCAGTTCACCTTGACCCCCACGGCCAAACCCAGCAATGAGTTCAGCGGTCTAATCGACCTTAAGTATGCACGGTCTATCTGCCTTCTCGTGCCGACCAATCAGCAGGCGGTTTTGCGCCTTGACCACGACAAACGCGCCAAACTGGGCAAGGGCCACCTGTTTCGCAAGGGTAACCAGCTCACCCTCGTTTCTTTTAATACCCACAATCAAAACCGTCAGGTACAGACTCAGGTATTCAAACGTGAAAAACTAAAATCTGGCTTGCACGCAGGGCACGAGGTAGCCCTGCTGGAGGTTGCGTTGGAAACCGTCGAAACCTTCGACCCCCGAGGTCAGGTACGCGTTGAAACAAACTTACCCGCCACCATCAGTCGCAACGGCACCGACGAGGTCATACCGGCGACCATCCTCGATATATCCGAGGCCTTTCTACGGATACAGCTGGAACCGACAGAAACCCCTTGGCCACAGTATTCCAACCGCCATTACGCCATCATCTCGCTCAAGCCCGATGAACACACAGCGATGATGAGACTCAAATGTAACCTCTCTTTGGAGCGTGGCAACAGCCGTATTTTTGAGATCAGCGCCGTTATTCGCAATGGTGTCGAACACCCCTACAGCGCCGTTGACGGTATGCAGCTTAAAATAGCCCTGTGCAGCTAAGGACCGCATTAAAGCAGACCTATGCAATAAACAGCCAAAAAGAACGGCGACAAACATCGTTTGTCACCATTTTTTTACACAGCCCTAATCCCTAGGAAAAATGACGGTTTCGCCGCTTAATAAAGCAGGGTAAACAACTTGCGCTGATACTCTGTCGCCAACGAATCGCCTTTGCCCAAACTCGCCAGTAGATCCATCATCAGCTTCTTAGCGGCGCCTTCATCAAAACCCAGATCGCGGCGCAAAATCGACAGTAACAGCTCCAGCGCTTCACGGTTTTTACCCGATTGGCTGTACTGCAGCGCCAGCTGCATGGCGATGGTCATATCATCGGGCTTAGCCGCGTGCTCGCTCTCAAGCAGTTTAAGCTCTGGCGACTGAGAGGCTTCTCGCTTGAGCTCCAGCTGGGCCATAGCCTGCTCATAGAGAGCGTCTTGATCGGCCATCATGATGGTGCTGAGAATCGCCTCGGCATCGTCACAGTGGTTGAGCTGCAGCAACACTTGCGCCAAACCAATGCCAATGGCTGCGCTCTCAGCCGATGCGTTATAGGCCTGACGCAGCAGCGGCAACGCCTCCTCGGTATTGTCTTCAGCTATGAGCTGGTTGGCCTGATCAATCAGCGCCTGCCAAGGTGCTGGCAAATGCTTCTCCAACAGGGCGCGAATCTCCGCTTCCGGCAGCGCGCCACTGAAACTGTCCACCGGCTGGCCATCGCGCATGATCATCACTGTGGGTATGCTGCGCACACCCAGTTGCTGCACGATCGGCTGCAGCGCATCGGCGTTGAGCTTAGCCAGCAGGAATGCCCCTGCGTACTCGCCCACTAAGGTTTCCAGCAACGGCGAAAGGACCTTACAAGGCTCACTCCACTCGGCCCAAAAATCAACGACCACCAAGCGCTCACGCGACTCTTCAACCAGCACTTGCTGAGCATTCTCTTGGGTCACATCAATGATGTGTGGGCTCATAAACCTCTCCTCGGCGACGGCAACCGTCAAAAATGAATCATTCACTACGATAAGCAATACAGCCGGCGATTCTAGCACTCGCTCGAGCGAACACCAGCAAAACACTGCAGCTGGCCTACACTTGTCATTGACCGTCTGCGCCCGTTAAGCGCGATAGGCACTCGCTCAACGGCCTAGTTCAGTTGTCTAGCCCAGCTGTCTAGTCCACCAAGCTAGCTCACTAGAGCCAGCGGGGCGTTTTTTTGATAGAGTGCGCGCCTTTGGGGCATTCCACTGCCCCGTGTTAGCTGAGCAAAGCAGCGACAGACAGCCGATGGCGGCCAGAATCGCCCCGACCCACACAGGCCAGACCAGCGTCCGGCCCGTAAATTAGAGATCACAGCGTGTTCCCAGAACTTAATCTGCATCAATGCCTTTCTAGAGCCTTAGAGCACAAAGGCTTCACCGACCCCACTGAGGTGCAGAGCGCCACTATTCCTGCAGCCATGAGCGGGAAAGACTTACTCATCACCGCTGAAACAGGCTCCGGTAAAACGGCCGCCTTCCTGATCCCGATCATGCATCAATTGCTCACCGACGACGCACCGAAGAACGGTGTCCGCGCGGTGATCCTGACCCCGACTAGAGAATTGGCGCGTCAGATCGAAAAGCACGCCAAAGAACTGGCGCGCTTTAGCCGTTTGATGGTCAACGTCATCACCGGTGGTGAAGACTTTAAATTCCAACGCTCCACCTTCCGCAAAAACCCAGAGATCATCGTTGCGACCCCTGGACGCTTAAAAGAGCACCTAGAAAAAGCCTCCGTCGACTTTAACGATCTGGAGTATTTAGTACTCGACGAAGCCGACCGCATGCTCGACATGGGTTTTACCGAAGACGTGCTAGCGATTGCCGAGCGCTGTAATAGCGCACGCCAAACCCTGCTGTATTCAGCCACGCTCGACGGCCGTAAACTGCAACATGCCATTCCGCTGCTGCTCAATGCGCCGCAGACCATCGCCCTGGCCTCAGCCAACCAAGCCAATGCCAACATCACTCAACAGATGGTGCTGACCGACGACGAGAAGCACAAGAGTACGCTACTGCTGCGCACGCTGGAAAAAGCAGAGTTCGACAAGGTGGTGGTCTTCGCTAACACCAAAGCCCAAACCGGAAAGCTATCCGGTTGGTTGCGCTACAAGGACATTCACTGTGGCGTGCTGCACGGCGACATGACCCAAGATGCTCGCAACGAAGAAATGTCACGCATGCGCAACGGCAAGATCAGAATCCTCATTGCCACTGACGTCGCCGCCCGTGGCCTCGATGTCAAAGGCATCGATCTGGTGATCAACTTCGACATGCCCTATAGCGTTGAAGACTTCGTGCACCGCACCGGCCGCACCGGTCGTGCGGGTACCACCGGTATTGCCATGACCTATGTTGCGGCACGCGACTGGAATATGATGGCCACCATAGAGCGTCAGGCGGGCGTGCAGTTTGAACACAAAACAATCAAAGGTCTTGAGGCTAAATACAAAGGCCCAGCCAAAGTTAAGTCCTCCGGTAAGATCGCCGGCCTGAAGAAACGCAGCGACGACAAAAAGAAAAGCAAACCAAAAGAGAAAACCAAAGTGCGCCACCGCGACATCAAAAATGTCGGTAATCGCCGTAAGCCTAATGCCGAGAAAGGTTCTGAGAAGGCCACCAATACGGCGAAAGGCCCAAAAGCTTCGAGCAAGGCCAGCAGTGCTAAGTTTGGCGACGGCACCGGCGCTTTCAGCTTCAAGAAGAAAACCACCGACAAGCCAGAATAAACGCACCATAAAAGTGCCTAGGGCTATCTGCAGCTCTAGGCGCTCACCTCCCCATCAAGCCCTGCACCCATCAAACCTACACGAGTGTAAAGTTGATCAAAGAATACTCAAAAAATGCAAAAAAGGCGCATTGGGGCATTGTAATATCTCGTTAAACCCATAAAATGCCGCCTGTCAGTTATGTCTAGCGCCGGCTTGGTGCCCCCCTTCAATTTTGAAGATTATTTTAAGGTTTTACTTATGAACATTTTGCTGAAAACAGCATTGGTTGCTGTTGCTGCCGCCTCTTTTTCTACTGCCGCTCTTGCCGGTACTCCTAAGTCGTTCGCCCAAATTGGCAAGGGCGTAGCCGAAGACGGTTCTGCTTACAAGATCTACCGCGCCAAGTGCAGCGCGTCGAAGAATGTTGTTATGACTAAGTGGAGCCGCAAAGAGTGGTGTGAAGGCGAAGGCCTGCGCGAAAACTGCAAAAA
>Ga0209395_1002619_pt1 | contig 23132 bp, 26 predicted proteins | sample GOMGulsemesocosm_3_FD_184635 | JGI IMG/M metagenome (GOLD analysis project Ga0209395, IMG submission 184635) | Methane-oxidizing microbial communities from mesocosms in the Gulf of Mexico - GOM9D Gulf of Mexico (SPAdes) (version 2) | ecosystem: Environmental > Aquatic > Marine > Cold seeps... | reverse complement strand
TCAGTGGGCTAAGGCGGAAATCGACAGGTATCCACTTGCAGTATTCGATAAATGTTGACAAGAAACTTGTAATAATTTGTAATTTCAGTATGAGTTATGCAGCCAACTACGGGAGGAAATGATGGTGAAAAATTTTACACGAACAATGATGACTTCAGGGGCGATAGCCGCTTCGGTGCTTTTGACCGCTAGTGCAGTATCAGCAGGCGAATGGCGCGGCTGGAACATTCACGTCGAAGATTATCCAGTATCACACGGGATGGAGGCATTTATTGCTGAAGTCACGGAAAAGACAGATGGCGCCCTTTCAGGTAAAGTATACCATGGTGGTGTTCTAGGCTCGCAGCCAGACGCAATCGAGCAAGTCCGTCTCGGCGCACTTGATTTTGGTGTCTTTAGCCTTGGACCAATGGGTCAGGCTGTCCCAGAAACCAACGTCGTTTCGCTGCCTTTCATCTTCAAATCCGTTCCGGACATGTATCGTTTGATGGATGGTGAAGCAGGCGAAGCCGTAAGCGCAGGTCTTGCAGCCAAAGGCATCATCGCTCTGGGCTACTATGACGCCGGTGCGCGGAGCTTTTACAACTCCAAGAACCCGATCAATACTCCGGACGACGTAAAAGGTCTGAAGGTTCGCGTCATGAACAACGACCTGTTCGTTGGCATGGTCGAATCCATGGGCGGCAATGCCACACCGATGGCCTTTGCCGAAGTGTACCAGTCGCTGAAGACCGGTGTTGTCGATGGTGCGGAAAACAACCCGCCGTCATATGAATCCACCAATCACTTTGAGGTGGCTTCATTTTACTCGCTGTCGCAGCACCTGATCATTCCGGAATGCCTGTGCATGTCCAAGAAGACTTGGGACGGACTAACCGCCGATCAGCAAGAAGTCGTTCGCGAAGCGGGCCGTAAGAGCACTGCATTGCAGCGCGAATTGTGGCAGGCACGCGAAGCAGCCAGCATGAAAACTGTGTTGGATGCGGGTGTAGTTGTAAACGAAATCGAAGACAAATCAGCCTTCCAGGCTGCTATGACTCCTGTCTACGCTCAGTTCCTCGAAGCCAACCCAGAACTGTCGGACCTGGTTGACTTGTTCAAAGCCAACTAAGTTCATACAACTTCAAAGAGCGCCCTCTAACACGTTAGGGGGCGTTTTTTTTCAACAGGGTAGAAGAATGAGCAATATCGCTGAACACACACCCGCCCGCCATCCATTGGTTCTGCTCCTAGACCTATTGGCGCGCCTCTGCATCCTTGTGTCATGTCTCGCAATGGTCACGCTAATTGTTACATTTGGTTGGTTGGTTTTTGGGCGATACGTCCTAAACGTAACGCCCACCTGGGTTGAACAATTGGCACTATTGCTGGTGTGTTACATTACATTTCTGAGTGCCAGTGTCGGCGTTCACGAGCAAACCCACCTAGGCGTTACCATGTTCCGGGACATGCTTCCTGCACCGGCACGGAAAATTGTTCTGCTGTTCACGGATATCATTTTGGCCATTTTTGGCACCATAATGTTGATCTCCAGTATCGAGCTGTTCAATTTCGGCTGGGATACAATGCTGCCGATGCTCAACATTCCTGAAAGCTTCCGCACCCTCTCGGCTGTTCTATGCGGCGGGTTAATTGCGGTCTTTGCTGGTCTACGGGTTGCGCTGCGCTTGTCTGACCTGTTTCTAAAGACAGCCTACGTTCAAGAACAAGAAGAGAACTGATATGGGATTGACCATTCTACTTGGCGTCTTTGCCGCCTGTGTTGTGCTGGGGTTGCCGGTTGCATTTGCAATGGGCGTGTCAGCTTTACTCGCCTTTTGGTACGAAGGCTTTCCGATACTGATCACCTTCCAACGGGCTGTTGCTGGGATTTCTACATTTTCATTGCTGGCAATCCCATTCTTTGTTTTTGCCGGCGAAGTCATGCTTCATGGCGGGATTGCCATTCGATTGGTGCGATTTGCATCTTCGCTGGTGGGTCACGTCCGTGGCGGTTTGGCCTCGGTGAACATCTTCTCATCCATGTTGTTTGGCGGCATTTCCGGATCAGCCATTGCGGATATTTCCGCACTTGGCTCTCTTTTGATCCCGGTCATGAAGGAACGCGGATACAGGCCAGACTATGCGGTTAACGTCACGGTGACCTCTTCAATCGCCGGAATCGTTATCCCACCCAGCCACAACATGATCATCTTCGCGGTGGCCGCAGGTGGCGGAATTTCGATCTCAAAACTGTTCCTGGCTGGTGTTATTCCGGGCATTTTGATGTGCGTCTGCCTTGCGATTGCAGCCTACGTCCTGGCAATCAAACACAACTACCCAGCCGAGCCGTTCCCCGGTTGGAAAGCCGTAGCCCGCAGCGCAGCCTCTGCACTGCCTGGCTTAGTGACAGCGGTCATCATCGTTGGTGGCGTTCTATCTGGCGTCTTTACAGTAACTGAATCCGGTGCATTTGGAGCCATCTACGCGCTGCTTCTGACGGCTTTTGTCTACAGGTCTCTGTCCTGGCAAGGCTTTGTGATCTCCGTCACTTCAGCCGTACGCACCACAGCGATGGTGATGATCCTGATCGGGTTTGCCAGTTCGTTTGCCTATTTGCTGGCCCTGTACCAAGTGCCGGATAAGTTGGGTAGCCTGCTGATTGGCATCAGCGAAAACAAGATTATCATTCTGCTGATGATCAATGTGATATTGCTGATCCTGGGAATGATCATGGATATGGCTGCATTAATCCTGATTTGCACGCCAATCTTCCTGCCTATCGCCAAGGACATCGGAATGGACCCAACCCAGTTTGGGATCATGATGCTGATCAACCTCGGCCTGGGGCTCTGTACGCCGCCTGTTGGCACCTGTCTGTTTGTTGGCTGCGCAGTTGGTAAAATCAAAATTGAACAGGCACTTAAGACGATCTGGCCGTTCTATCTTGCCCTGCTATTCGCGCTCATACTGGTGACCTATGTTCCAGCCTTCTCGCTATGGCTGCCATCGATTCTTAACTGATCAAACTATCGACCGGCCTCCCAGTAATGGGAGGCCGGTTTTCTTCAAACCCTGGGCTGTTATCGCATCAGCACGCGCATCGATCTCACGCGCAATGACTCGCAAGAACCCAGCACGTTCGGCACGCGATGAATACCCATAGCCTGTACGGCGCGATCGACCATTTATGGGGTTCCACGTTCAAATTGATCCGCGTCTCTAGACACAGCTTCATTTGAAACCAAGGTTTCACCACCACCCAGCGGACCTGAAATCAAGTGTTTTCCCGTTAACATATTGATTTCCTCCCAGCTGAGACACCAGCCGTCCCCCACCTATGCCAAGCTGGTTTATTCTGATCCTGAGCGGCAAAAAATGCTCTAATGGCAAAACATCCACTCAGAGACCTGAGTGGATGCAATCATATTATTAACCATCTAGCTGGTGCGGCCAGAGAAGCGATAGGAACTGCGAATTCTACAGTTCCCGCTCTGGACCTGAGGGCGTTACGAGAACAGCAAGCCACCGTTGATGTCGACATTGGTCCCAGTGATAAAGGACGCATCATCGGACGCCAGATAGACTGCCAGTTTTGCTACTTCCTCTGAGGTGCCTTCACGCTTCAACGGCGTGATGTTGGCCACGTGTGTCCGGACTTCTGGTTTGGTGAAGATATTGTGGAAGTCGGTGTCGATCATGCCTGGGCACAGCGAATTGACACGGATTTTGGGGCCCAGTTCTTTGGCCAGTCCACGTGTCAGCGTCGTGAGTGCCCCCTTGGACGCACCATAAGCGGACGCACCTGGTCCACCACCATCACGACCAGCCTGCGACGCCATGGCAACAATAGACGATCCCTCACCCATATGTGGCAGGCATTCACGGACAGCCAATACGAACGACGTGACGTTCACTGCCATCACCGCATCCCAGTGATCCAGGGTCATGTCTGCCATTGTCACGCGCGCCAGAATGCCGCCGGTGACGTGAACCAGAGTGTCAACTTTGCCGAACTCTTCAACAGTTTTGGCAACCAACGCTTTGACGTCAGCTTCTTTGGTCATATCGCCTTGCAGAGCAAAAGCATTGCCGCCTGCAGCCTTGATTTCTGCAACAGCAGAATCGGCGCCTTCGGAGCTGGAGTGATAGTTGATAGCAACGTTGGCACCCTTAGCGGCTAATTCCATCACGCAGGCACGACCGATATCGCGGCCGCCGCCGGTGATGATTGCTGTTTTTCCTTGAAAACTCATGTTCTTCTCCAGTTCAGTCTGCGGTAGGCAAGCCTAAGAAAGGCTTGCAAATTGTGATTGGCACAAACGATTTCAAAGCTAGCATGGCTATCTTGACCCCACCCTTGTCTGTATCGGAGGGAAATGGGGTCCTTGCTGGTGAGTTTGCTGCACGCTTTCTACTGAACGAATAAATTCCCTGCAGATTTGGGCCATCTCAGCCCAGCGTCGATCTCACCTACACTTCCGCCAACGCTCCGCCCAATCGATTTTTCATCCGCTTAGGCCTACCTCAGTTCGCGAACTTGCTCAATACAAATAATTACAAATATTGCCACCCAAGAAAATGTCGACGATTTGGCGCGACTTCTCTGGTTAAACGGAATGAAACCCCAACCGACCATTGACGAGCCTATAAGCTGAAGTTACAAATTTTTACCAATTTAGATCACCAAACGCACGCAACAAACCGCCTTCTAGAAAGGAAAACCCGTGATTATCCATTCTGACAACCCCTCCCAATGGATGGTTTCAGGCCCCGGAGCCCAGAGACGCATCTTATGCGAGAACAAGGACCTGATGATGGTCGAATTTCAGTTTGAAAAAGGTGGCGAAGGCCTACCACATAACCACCCGCATACGCAGACTACTTTTGTAGCGTCAGGTCTGTTTGAATTCACTGTAGATGGAGTTACCAAACAAATGGGCCCAGGAGACGGCACAATAATCCCGTCTAACGCTATACATTCCTGCGTTTGCTTAGAAACCGGCTCGCTGTACGATGCATTTGCCCCGCGGCGTGACGATTTCATGGACGCGCACGGCTGGGCGAAGGACTAAATAAGAGCGAAGGGAGCAGTCCACTGCTGTGGTCAGGCTCCCTCAAACACACGATTGCGAGCATTCTCTACGTGCACCCTCATGGCATCACGCGCTGCCGCACTGTCCCTCTGAGCAATAGCATCATAAATAGCGGAATGCTCTTTCTGCACCAACTCCAATCGCTCTTGAGGTTTGGTCAGGGACAAATTCCGCGTCAACCTCATACCCGTCAATATGTTTGACTTCATCGAGCTACGCGCCGCCAAAAAATACTGGTTGTCTGCGGCCATACAAACGGCCACGTGGAATTCTTCATCCGCATCCACCCCAAGCTCGCCCGCACGAACACATCGGTCGAGTTCTTCCAGCGACGATTTCAACCGGGCCAAATCGATACTCGTCCGGCGTTCAGCCGCAAGAAACGCGGCCTCGCCTTCGATCGCTGCGCGAAACTCAAATGTCCGTTGAATATCCGCAATGGAGCCTACCGGAGCAAAATCCAGAACCGCTTCGACAGGGCGGCGCTGAACAAAGGACCCAGATCCTTGCCGGGAGACAACAACGCCATCTTCGCGCAACTGCTTGAGAGCCTGCCGGATAATAGGGCGTGATACCTCCAGTTGCTCGCTCAGGACCTGCTCGGTTGGCAGCTTGGCTCCGACTGGAAACTGCCCTCCAGAAATCATGGAAAGCACATTTTCATAGACGCGATCAGACAATGTCCGATCGCGCACTACACGCTCTGAAGGTCCACTTGGCATGGCCATTATCTTCCGTTTGCCTGTCTCCACGTGCTGAACTTATCCTGTGTTGTAGGGTCTGTCGGCGGGTACAGACCAAAGGTAGATGCACCCTGTTGTACCATTTCCATAACAAAGTCTTCAAATACTGTCATTTCGACCGCTTCGTCGGCAATTTTGTCAGCCATGTGCATCGGAATACAGACAACTCCCTCATTGTCGCCCACTATAACATCACCAGGAAAGACAGACACACCACCACAGGCAATGGGATCATTTACTGCAACTGCGTGGTGCTTAGTCAAATTGGTCGGGGCGCTGGGACGTGTGTGATATGCCGGCATTTCCAACCCAGAAATTTCCGGTGTGTCCCTGAATCCGCCATCCGTGACGATCCCACGACAGCCAAGAACTTGCAAACGCGTCGCGAGAATACAGCCGGCTGATGCTGCGGTCGCATCTTGACGGGAATCAATCACAAAGACTGATCCTTCGGGGCACTCTTCGACACCTTTTCGTTGCGGATTTTCCCGGTCTGCAAATGACTCCAATCCATCCAGATCCTCGCGCGCGGGGATGTAACGAAGTGTATAGGCAACGCCGACCATATTGGCGCCGTGATTCAGACGCTGTGGCCCCTGAATGTAGATATTGCGGAACCCATGTTTAAAGAGAGCCGTGGTCAATGTCGCTGTGCTGATCTGCATCAGCTTATCACGCGTTTCTGTGTTCAGTTGGCTCATTGTCTGGTGCCCTTCTAGTGCTTGCTTCGTGTTTTGCGTTCACGCAAGAGTTTGGTGTTTCCTGGCGATTAGTCAGCCAGGTTCGGCGCTGGTATTGTTCTGCATTTGGCCGGGTGGGATCAGAACTGACACCGCCGAGATCGCGCCACGCAGTTCTGCTAACCCGGTGAGCCGGCCCAAATAGGAATATCCGGGGGCTTGTTGATCCTGTTTGCCAATGTTGCTTTCATCCCCCCAAATCATCAATGGAACGTGCTTGGCATTAGCAATTTAGGCAGCCAAAGCGCGATTTCGGGGAAGAGGATAACCAAGAGCAGAATAATCAACATTGGCACCAAGATGATCGCCACATCGCGCATCACCTGCGCCACGTTCATGCCGCCAATGGACGCTGATATCAGCAAACATAACCCATAGGGCGGCGTCACAAGTCCGAATGACAAAGAAATAATGCCGATGATTGCAAAAACGACTGGATCGATACCCGCCGCATTGGCCACCGGCAACAAGACTGTGCCAAGAATGATGATGGTTGGGATTGCGTCGATGAACAGGCCAAAGAACAAAAACAGCCCCGCAATGACCAAAGCAGTGCCAAAGGGACCAAAATCAAGAGCAGTCATCATGTCCACAATCAGGCGCGGCACGTTGTAAAAAGCCAAAAGCCAACCAAACGCCGAGGCAGTGCCAATCGCAAACAGCGAAATTGAAGCAAATCGGCCAGTGTCGTAGAAAATATGGCCCAGGTCTTTCACGCTGATCGTACGATAGACAAACATCCCCAAGATCAGGGAGTATCCAGCCGCAATGATTGCGCTTTCGGTTGGGGTGACGATGCCGCCTACAATGCCGCCAACCACAAGTACCGGGGTCAGCAATGCCAATGCCGCGCCCCTAAACGCCTTCCAGATATCACACAGGGTCGGAGCACCAATGGTGGGATAGCCGTAGACTTTGGCATAGCCATACACCGTTGCCATCAACGCAAATCCAATCATCAACCCCGGTGTGGCCCCTGCCAGAAACAGCGCCCCCACAGATGTCTGCATGACCCCACCCCAGACAATCATCAAAATACTGGGCGGAATGATCACTCCCATAACGGATGAACAAGCAGTCAAGGCGATGGCGAACCGGGTATCATAGCCCTCTTTGACCATCGCGGGGATCAAGATTTTCCCACAGCCTGCCGCGTCCGCCGTCGAAGACCCGGAAATACCTGCAAACAGCATGGACACCGCAACGTTTACGTGGCCAAGCCCCCCGGGCATCCAACCCGTCAACACCCGAGCCAGATCGATAAGCTTATCGGTTATTTTACCTGAATTCATCAGGTTCGCCGCTAACAAGAAAAACGGCACAGCCAGCAGGATGAACGAGTTATAGGACTGGAACATTCTGTCCAGAATGATGAACGGGGTCAGCCGCAAATCCATCAGCACAATTGGGACCGTAGCAATGCCCAGGGCAAACGCCACAGGAACACGCAGAATGACGAGAAGAATAAAGCCGCCGACCAAAATGGAGCAGGCGAGACCAGTAGAAACGATCATGATGTTGCTTTCTTTTCGGTGCGGTAGACCTCAACGGCCTCGTAAAGGCGGTAACCCGCAAACAGGATCCAAACAACGCCGGTCAAAGGCACCGAAATGTAGGTAATTATCAGGTTGGCCCGCATCATCACAGAATTCTGGATCCAACCGAATTTGGCATACTCAATGCCATACCAAGCGAAAATCAACGCAAATCCAATGATTAGAACCAAAACCAGCCCATCTTGCATTAGCTTTAGCAGCGGGTATTTGGCATCCGGCAGCACCCGCACATCAAAATGAGACCCATCCCAGACGGCAACCATCGCGCCAATCATGACAACCCAAACAAATAGAAATGTCGCCAGCTCTTCGGTCCAGAGATAGACTGGAATAATACCCGTATAGCGCGCAATCACCTGCATTCCTACAGGGACGGCCAAGGCCGCAATGAGTCCCCCCAGAAGGAACCTCAGGCCATTGCAGAGAATATTAAGAAAACGTTCGAACATAATAACCTGCCGGTAAGAGATTGAAAATCACCGGAGCAGATACGCTCCGGTGATTTGTAGTCATAAATGGCAAGTGATTACTTGGAACGGATCGCATTCAGCAGATCAGTCGCACCCAATTCATCTGCATAAGCATCCTGAACTGGAACAACCAATTTCAGCAGTTGATCACGGTTCGCAAATTCCTGAAGGACGATCTGGCCAGCGTCAGACATTTGCTGCAGTTTGATGGCATCTTCCGAGCTTTCCAGCTTGCGGCCATAGGCACCGGCTTCACTGCCGGCTTCCAAGACAGCCGCTTGCAGCGCCTCAGGCAGTTTACGGAACGTTTTGCCGCTCATCACGATAGGACGCACAGTGATCGCGTGACGTGTCAGGGTAATGTGTGGAGCCACTTCGTAGAACTTGAGATTCTGAATGCTGGCTGCTTCGTTTTCAAAGCCGCCAATCACGCCTGTCTGAATAGCATTGTAAACTTCGTTATAGGCAATCGCAGCAGGCGACGCGTTAATGGCCGAGAAAATCTGCGCTTGGATAGGGGCCCCCATCACTCGCATTTTGTGACCTGTCAGCTCTTCCATGTTGGCAATCGGTGCTGCGGAAGCAAGATTCCGAACGCCGCCGCCAGTATACCCAATGATCTTGATGTCAGCCTTTTCAAGCAGCTCGGCCTCAAGTGGTGCCATAACACCGCTGGCCAGCGCCGCATCCCAATGCTCCAGATCGCGGAACAGGAAAGGCATATCCATCAATGGGATCGACGGAGCAAAGCTGGCCATGTTGGACGGGGCCATAACGGTGTAGTCAATCGCAACACCCTGTTGCAGGAACGTAACGAAATCGCTTTCGTCACCCAACTCGCCATTCAGACGCAGGTCAAAATCGACCTCACCCTCATAGGCTTTTTCTACCAACTCAGCAAACTGCATCATGGTTTTGGTATACGCATGTTGGTCATCAAACATGCTGGCACCGCGCAGGGTAATCGCATCAGCCGAAGCCGTAGAGACCAGCAGCGTCGAAGCAACCGTTGCACCAACGGCGAAATTTGTTATTGATTTGTAAATTGACATTCTATTCCTCCCAGAACCAGGCAGCCAAAGTTGATACAAAGGCAGCCGACCCGCCCCTTATCACGCCACTATTTGTAAGGTGTCAACTGCAATTTGTAATTTTTTGTAAAAACTCCGCAACTTTGAGCGCCGACGAATCCGAACTGGTGCCAGATGGATCGGAATAAACATGCCCTCCATCACAACGATGGCAGGATCGACTGCACCCGTCGCAATGAGTTGATCGCGAAAGCCCTTTCGCATCTTTGCGCGATGCACGCATGGCATTCAGACCCCAATACCTTCATCAGCCTCGGACATGCCCTTCCAAATTCTTTGCGCATTTTCTTCAGGCGTTCGCGTGTGCCGATCAGAACACGAATGCGTTCGGACGCGTTTCCTCGCGCAGCAGACGCACTTTATTGGGAAACCTAGTATTTTCTTTTCCACATCCTCATCCGGGCCGGACATCAGGATATCATGCTAATGCTTCGGAACACACTTTTTCAGCCTTGAAAGTCCCCCCCCCCTTAATCTGATAGGATCTTCGGTCCTGTCAGATTAGGGGGTTGCGATGCGCACCGCATCACCTCGAAACTCGTCTGTGTATCTGATTGCCATTTCCTGTCTCCTTCATAGAAATTAATGCTCTAAAGAAACCGGGACGCGACCAGCGTTTCGTATAGCGTTATTGAGCTGAATTGTGTGTTGGCCTACCATAATGCGGTAAACTCGTTGCATTAACCAAACTTCCGGGAAAGGAACACGCAGCATGATTGCCTACGTCACCGTCGGTGCTGATGACATCGCTCGTGCGAAACGGTTCTACACTGCGTTCCTGCCAGCCCTTGATTACGAACTGAAGGAGGGCCCTGAGGGCCTAAGCTTCGCACTGCCCGAACAACCGGGTCAGCCTGGCGCTCTGCCGGATTTCTACATCAAACCAACTTTCGATGGCCATCCTGCCTCGGCTGGGAACGGCGCTATGATCGCATTTGAGGCTCGCAGTCAAAAGCAGGTTCGTAATCTTCACTTCGCCGCCCTTGCCGCAGGCGGCTTTGACGAGGGCCAACCAGGTTTCCGTGACTCGTATGGACCTCATTTTTATGTTGGCTACCTTCGCGACCCTCAAGGCAACAAGATCGCGCTGTTCTCCAACGATCAGGACGAACCCGATCGAAAGGGATAACGCGAGTTACAACGCAATTCCTAGTTTAATATGAATCGCAGCATTTGGTCTGTTAGACAAAGCAATATGGCCAGTCAGGTTTGCCCAGCTCAAAGCAACGGTTCAGTTTTTTTGAGCTGCAGGCCTTCAAGTGGGCCTCAAAAATGGTTCGCAAGCTGTCCGTGTCACCTGGGCCTCTAGCAATTTTCACCATCCCGCCACTCGCATCAAACTACAATAGCGTAACGTGCGGTACGCCATATCGTGCAGTTCGTAACTCGATGCCTATCGGTGGCTGCTGGCAATCACTTGTCAGTCCCAGATGGCAAGGGGCAGTTCCTGGACAACATCTTCGTCGAAGGGCTTTGGCGATCCCTGAAACACGAATGCGTCTAACTGCATGCCCAGGTGTCCGGATCAGAGGCAAAATCTGGCGTGAGACAATGGATGGACTTTTACAACCACAAGCGCCCACATTCTGCTCTTGGCGGCAAGCCGCCCGCCGCAGTCTACCGGCAGTAGAAATGAAACAACCGACCCTGATCAGAAAGTGCCATGAGTAGCCCAAATTATGCAAAATCCTGACCAACTATTGGGGAGTGGCTCATACTATGGGACATAGTTTTACACGACAGCGCCACGACGACGCACGCAATCCGAACACTCATTTGTCGTGAAACAACTTTAACGCCACCCGGCGCAAAATCGGTTGCCGTGTCCTATATTTGACTTAGCTTTGTCTGCAGGATCCGCTGCACTACTTGCGGTGAGTTGACTGAAACGAACTGGTCTAATCAGGATAATTTAATGTCGGGTGTATTGACCTATTCCGCACGCAGCGACGTCAAGTTCGAGGGGGATAGTTTTTCTGTTGGCGCAGACTCGGTTTCATGCCTGCTTACAACTGACGATCTTAAATCCTCCTATGGTGCCCCCAAAAAGGGCCAATGCACGATAGTGGAGCGCATCAATACCGAATGGGACGTTAAAGACCTTATCGACATCGAACTGGTAAAAAAGGCGCTGTCCAGAAAATCCACGGTGACAAAAATCGCTAAATCAAACTCTGTTAGTGAAATTCTGGAGCACCTTGGGCTGAAAGAGATAGCCATGGTTGCAGATTACAATGAACTACAGGCCCAGACCTTCGTAAAGGGTCACATTCTCAATGGCAGCTTGGGGGGACCTGGCGACAACTGCAATCTGATCCCAATGACTTCAAGCGCAAATTCCTCGTATAGGCATGGATGTGAAGCGAAACTTATCAAACTGCTGGAGTTGGCCAAAAAGGCGGAAAATGCCTGTAAGAAAAGCAATCTAAAAAGGGAGCTGCGGGTCAAAGTTAAGTTCACTGCGCGTTGCAGCGGTGCTCGAAAACCCTGGTGGGGTAGCCCAACCAATGAGTTCAAGACGATGCTGGGGAAGCTGCCCGCCAAGCTTATCGTGTCCTATTATGTGGAGGAGTATTTTCTTCGCGACAAACCAAACGTGAGAGTTGGCAAATCCAAATTGGATCCCGCAGAGAAAAAACACTTTGCTAAAGTCGAGGATCGCTCACTTAGAAAACAGACTTTTGAACTTTGAACGCAGCTACTTCTTGCGGCCTTGGGCATAGCGCCACGCTTGCGCGGCGCTATGCCCAACAGAAGACTCGCCTCCCGAAGGGAGGTCGGCAGTGGGCAGAAGCCTTCACCCCTTATCTACGTGCGGGCATTGGCCTTGCGACTGGCGGGCGATGTATTGGAGGTCGGGCCACCGGTGGACGCGCGACCGGTGGACGCGCTATTGGGTGTTCTGGCCTGGGTGGCCGTTCAATCGGGTGTTCCGGTTTCGGAGGCCGTGGAGGCCGAGGTGGTCTTGGGTAACCATTATAATAGTCGTTCCACAACAAACCGTCATAATACACTCCGCCGCTATACGTAGCATTGGGATCGCACCCCGAAAGGCCGGCAACTGCAGCCCCCAACAGTCCAGCAAACAAAATTTTCTTTGGTTTCAAAAACATCGTATCAATTCCCTTTACCTAGACGCTTGGAACGACGCAAAAACTGCGTTCACATCGGACACAAGATCCGGGCTCACCCCAGCCTCCATCACCACCACCGCGATTGCCACACGGTCGCGCGGCAAGTCGACGACGACTGTTGTGAAATTGACGGTTTTCCCATCACGATGACCACTTCCCGTCAGACGTTCGGCTGGCAGGCCTCCTACGGAAATACGCTTGCGGTCGATCACCTCAGCATCATTGACTAGGAACGGACCAACGCCCCGCAAATAGTCCAAAGACTGCTCAAAAGTTTTAACCCCATGCGGCGAGATAAACCCCATCCAAATCCCATCCTCCGACACAGGGGTGAGCCCGATTACTCGGTTGATCAAACGTGCTTCATCTGATCCTGAAGGAGTAACTGCACGGGAACCGCCTGCCCGCGCAGTCCAAAAATCTGGCACCGACAAGTGGAACAATGCGCGGCCTTCGTCTTTGTAAGTTATCGGCATTTCCGCCAATGTCAGGCTTGGAACACTGACAACTGAAGCAGCCAACAAAGCTGCTGCAAATATTTTGCGGAGTAAAATCGACATTCCCGCATCTCCCTAAAATCTGAAGCCGCAGCTAAGGGCGCTGCGGCAAATTAAACTAACTGGATTTAAAAGCAGTTCAGAGGTAAAGAAAAGAACCAATCCTTCAAATTCGGAGCTGAAAACCCGACATTTCTGGCCCCCAATTTTCGCTTGTGACAAGCGAAAAATGTCCGTCCCCTCTTTACCATGGTCAAATGTTCCAACTACGTTCTCGCAACGAAAACACTGGAATGACACCTGCCATGAAAATTACAATGAGCGCGTAAGTTCGACTGGCAGCCCCCATTAACGATGGGCGGGGGATTATCAGTTTACCAGCCAATTATGCTCGAACATCGGAACAGAGTGTATAAGAGACTTGATTGGGGCGCCAAACAGCCACAACGTGCAAGAGATAACATTCCACTTGGGGAGTGTCGGATAGGAGAGCGTGACGATGGGCGGGAAAACGATCAGCAGCGAAGTCAAGTTCAAGGACACGCTTCGGAACACGGAACTTGTATTCAAATACACCGAAACCAAATCGAGCAATGCGGGCGGCGGCCCGCGCGGGATCTCGATTTACCTAAAGGGAGCACAGAACAAGAAGGCGTACGACATCACACCGAACCCGCACGATAACAAGGCCTACAACAAGGGGCAGGACGCCTTTTACAAAGCACTCGGCACCGCTCTCGCGACCCACTACCTCCAAAACGGTGACAAGTTTCCCGCCAAGCTCACGGAGAAATGGAAAGGCACGGACTACAAAATGAAAATAGGTTCCTTTGTTAGACGCTAGCAACCTAATTGTCCCAGCCTGGGGAATGACCTTCTATAGGACCTCCCGGAACACAAAACCGTAAAAGCTAGCCGTTCCACTTTACTAACCATCGCTCTAACACGGCTTCGCAATCGGAACGCGTCAACAGGAATTCCGACGTTTTCAGTGTTCTTGGTAGCCCACCTTTGCCGTCTGTCAGCCAATCTTTGTACGGGACCTCTGATATGTCGCCTCGGTGACTCCACACGACCTCAATACTCGCTTCATCAACGCCGCTCACATCACAATGGAGAAGCATGTTCTGGTGATCTGCGAACACGACGCCGGTCAAATCCCGCACCTCAACACTTGTGCCAAAGAGCTTGGCTTCGACGTGAATGCACGCATCAATTTTTTCGCTGTAGAACTCAAATACTCGGAACAATCGATAGTCCCGGTTTTTTTCATGCTTGGCGATGTAATCTAAGGACAGATCCTTACAGATTGAGTTCCTGTCCACACCATCAGCCTGAGCACCGGTAACGACACAGCCGATCAAAATTGCAACAATCCAACGCATTCTCATCCCTCACATCCATTGCACCCCAACCTTTCCTCAGAACGTTTTTGAAGTCCACCTTTAGAGAGCAGTGCTTTTATGGCTCTGAAGATGGCCGTAGCCCTCCAGTCACCGCCAAAAGGATGCATCTATTACCCGGCAGATGATTACAAAGTAATCTGCCGAGGGGGCATCACACCGATCGTGGCAGCACATATTGTTCTCACGATTATCAGAAGATTTTGCACCAACGTGCCGTCAGAGTGTCCCCTCTCATTTACATAGACATGCACTGCCGAGCAGTGAATGAGCGGCAAGGGAAATTTCTTTGATGATGCCGCAGTTGAAACGTTCTTTAAAACCATCAGAGACCCTGAGGGGGCCCAATCAGCGCCTCGGCTTCGATTTCAACGCTATAGTCGCCGATGAGTTGCGCCACAACGACAAGGGTATTGGCAGGTTTAACCGCGGCAAATACCCTGCCATGCGCAGTTGAGACGGCGTCAACGTCTTGCGCATTGGTGATGTAGATGCGCGTGCGCACAACGTCAGCCATATCGGCCCCCAGCGCCGATAGACTTGCCGCAATCTTATCAAGGATGAAAGTTGTCTGCGCCCCTGCATCCTGCGGTGCAACGGCCCGGTCAGACCCCGCCGTTGCCGTGGTGCCCGACACCAGAATCCGATCCCCGATCCGTTGGGCACGGCAATACCCAGCGAGGTCTTCCCACTTACTGCCACTCAATACCCGATGCGCCCCGGGACGCTGCGCTATTGGCGTTGCCTCAAAATTGGTCTGTAGATTTTCCAAATGATGGCTCAGATCGCCCGACGCAGTCAGAAACGGCGGCTTGCGGTATTCGTCACCGCAATCGCCGGGTATTTCGCAAGTGAAATTTGCGCTTAGACGTTCATGATCTTCGTCATCCAAGGTAAAGCCGAACAACTTGGCGTTATCAGCCGAATGATTGTGTTCCCCCAAACGCGCGCCGACGATCACACCGGCAACACCGTCTTGTTCAAGCACCCAACGGGTCGCGACATTCGAGATTGAAACCCCATGTTTTGCTCCGATCTCAGCGGCGGCTCTCAGAATGGCCTGAAAACCATTCCAGCCGCCCGCAGTGTCGATAAAGCGCTTGTACTTCATTTTACTCCAGTCGGAAATATCGTCGGGCTCGGGTTTGCCCAGCCAACGATCCGACAAAAAGCCTCCGCATAAGGTACCGTATCCCAATAGTCGCGTGTCACTGTTTCGGCACAGGTCAGCCAAAGCACCCGAAGCGCGGCGATCCATGAGAGAGAACGACACCTGATTGGTCAACAAAGGTATGCCATCAGCCAAAGCAAGCTGCAGGTGGGCCGCATCGAAATTGGTGACACCAATCTCGGTAATCAACCCCTCCCGACGCAACGCGGTGAGTTCATGCAGTGCATCAAGCCAGGCGGGATGCTCAAACATCCACCAATGGAATTGCAACAGGTCAACCTTGTCCACCCCCAACCGGTCAAGCCGCTCCTGCACCCCAGCGCGCACCACGTCAGCCGTCATCTCTCCCGGCTGAGGGCACCATTTGGTGCAGACTGTTGGCCGCTCAGTCCCGTCACCGTAGCGGCTTAACAAATGTCCGGCTATGATTTCAGCGCTGCCATAATGATCCGCCATATCGAAGGTCGAAAAACCGTTACGAACGTAGGCATCAAGATGGTCGGCCCCTTGTTCTGGGTCAATTTCAGTGCCATTCTTTTCGATGTCAGCAACTTGCCACAACCCAGTCAGAACCCGGCTGATCCGCAATGTCTTGCCAAGCTGGTATTGGTTCGGTGAAAGAGTGTTCATACCGATCCCCCCCGAGAAATGGTCTTGGAGTTAGTCACCGTGTCTGTTGCTAGGTAATTGAAGCTGCATTCTATGTCGTTTTTTAACGCGGCCTGCGCAGCGGCTCGATCATTACGACGCAAGGCATCGATAATGTCCTTGTGAAATTCATGTTCATCCACCCGTTGGGCGTTTTCGTGACGAATGATCAAATGCAGATAGGCGCCATATTGCAACCAAAGCGCCTCGATCAATGGCAACATCACATGCGAGTTACTCTTGCGATACAGCGTGAAATGAAAATCATAGTTGGCTTGCAAATCCGGCCCGGAATGTGCCGCCCCTGGCGTTTCTTGAATGATCAGTTCCAGTTGGTCGATGGTATCCTCATCCATGTCGTCCATCGCTATGTCCAGAACCATCGTCTCTAATCCAATGCGCGCCCGCTTCAAATCTAGCATGCGGCTATTGTCAAAGGGCGGCACTTCTAGTGTGCGACTGGGGGTGTCGATCAACGCCCCTTCGGCAACCAATCGGCGCACCGCCTCGCGCACTGGTGTCATGGAAGTGCCAAGCTGCTCGGCTAGGCCGCGCAAGTTCAGCACTTCACCTGGAGCAAACTCCCCGCGGGTAAATGCATCGCGCAGGGACGCATAGACCTCTTCACGCAGTTTGGACTGATCAATCTTTGCCATGCCAAATGCTTTCATGCTCTGCCCTTTGCTGAGGTAATTTATGGTGCCTGGCTCCCTTTCTAACGCAGCAATATTTCGTTGACTACCGTTAGATAACATACATACGATCAAATATCACAAGTAACATCTACTATGACTCGGGCTTTAGGCAGGACCACTCGAATGACTGACAACACTTCGGCAGGACGATTCTGGCTGTATGATCTTCGGGTTGAAACCCTGCTGGGCGACCGCACTGCCGTCTGTCACCACGTCGAAGGCGACAGCTTTCGAGTCGAGGGTGAGACCCTAGTGTTCAACGCCGATCAAAAGATTTCCATGTATGCGTTGGCAGCGCTACTGCCGCTGCTGCCAGCCAAACAGCGTGAAACAGATGCCAATGACTGGATGTCCACGGATGCCGAGATCGCCTGCCCTGACCCTAATTGCGGGGGGCGGTTTCGAATCGAGCGCACGTCGAAACGGTGGTTTACCCATGCCGAGACCACTGGCCTGCCCGAGGCACGCGCGACACCCTACTGGCAAAAAACTGGAGACAGCGAATGAACGCTCCCGAAACAGCGCAACTGAGCGACAGCCACAGGATCTCCAGGGTCATCAAGGGCGGTTGGCAACTGGCTGGTGACCATGGGTCTGTTGATCGGGCCAGCGCCGTGGCCGACATGGAAGCGTTTCTGGACGCAGGTATAACCACGTTTGATTGTGCAGACATTTACAAGGGTGTCGAAGAAATGATTGGCGACTTTATCGCTGATCTTCGTCGGCGGCGCGGTCAGTCAGTTGCAGACCAGGTCTGCGTGCACACCAAGTTGGTGCCGGACCTCACCCGCCTCCACGCTCTTCGGCCCGACGAAGTTGAAGGCATCATCGACCGATCCCTGCAGCGGTTGCAGGTAGAGCGATTGGATCTTGTGCAGTTCTATTGGTGGGACATGGAACTGGGCAACGCAGTCGAGGCACTGGGCATCCTCAAGGACCTAAAAACAAAAGGAAAAATAGGAACTCTAGGCACCACCAACTGGGATATCGCGGACATGGACCCGTTCATCAAAGATGGGTTCGATATCGTGTCGGCACAAGTTCAGTATTCAGTACTGGACCGTCGACCTGCCGGGGCCTTGACCGATTGGAGTGTCAAAAACGGTGTGCAATTCTTATGTTATGGCACTCTCGCCGGAGGATTTTTAACAGAATCCTGGCTGGGCCGACCGGATCCAGGATTTATTTTTGAAAACCGTTCGTTGGTCAAGTACCGCCTGATCATTGATGAATTTGGCCCGTGGGCCCGGTTTCAGGATCTGCTTTTCACGCTCAAGACAATTGGGGATCGGCACGGTGTTTCGCTGGCTGCGATTGCCTCACGATTTGTGTTGGACCAGCCCCAGGTCGCAGCGGCGATTGTCGGGGCGCGATATGCCCGTCATTTACCCAAAACACTCGAGATTTTCAGCGTGAAGTTGGATGATCAGGATCGCCAGGACCTAAATCTGATCTTGCAGCAGTCAGACGGACCAAACGGCGAGGTCTTCGCGCTTGAGAGAGACCGGAATGGTCGCCACGGCAAGATTATGAAATATAATCTGAACACCAAACCCGATGATCAGACCCTAGGAGGTGTTGACGTCGATGGTTGACCCCCTGGACAATCCAGAGCCCATCCTGGCGACACGTAACTTGACCAAGGACTTTGGTGCGTTCCGGGCGGTCGACAGCGTTTCAATGGAGATACTTCCCGGATCCATCACCGGCCTGATCGGCCCAAATGGTGCCGGAAAGTCGACGTTTTTCAATGTGTTGACCGGCGCCCTGGCACCAAGTCACGGACAGATATTTTTGAATGGTCAAGAAATCACCGGGCATAGTCCCGACGTGCTTTTTACCAACGGGCTGGCACGTACTTTTCAAATTCCGCGCCCGTTCAAACGGATGACCGTTCTGGAAAACGTCATGCTGTCCCCCTTGGCGCAAGTCGGAGAAAGTGTGTTTGGGCCGTTCCTGAACCCCAAAAGAATACGCGCACAAGAGGCGGAGATCCGTGAACGCGCCCTGAAGTTGCTGGATTTTGTCACCCTCGGCAAACTTGCCGATCAGGCAGCAGGGAAAATCTCGGGCGGACAGACCAAGTTGCTGGAACTAGCGCGGGTATTGATGGGCGACCCGTCGGTGATCTTGCTGGATGAACCTGCGGCAGGGGTAAATCCATCGTTGACCCGCATTTTGATCGAGCGCATCGAAGAGTTGAACCGGCAGGGCAAAACCTTTGTGATCATCGAACATGACATGGATTTTGTCATGCGCCACTGCGACCCGGTCATAGCGCTGGCCGAGGGACAGATCGTGTTTCAAGGCACCGCAAAGCAGGCGCAAGCCAGCCCGGCACTGCTTGACGCCTACCTTGGAGCTCAGGTCGATGACTGAAATCTTGTTGCGCGCCACCGATGTTTTTGCCGGGTATGTCAAAGATCTACCCATCCTAAGACAGGTTAGTATCGAAGTTAAAAAGGCATCCTTGACGCTGATCATTGGTCCAAATGGCGCAGGAAAATCGACCTTCATAAAGGCAATTGCCGGGGTTGTTCCGGTGTCTTCGGGTCATATAGTGTTGGGGGGACAGGATATTACCGGAATTCGTCCAGACCAGATGGCGCAGTATGGCATTGCCTATGTTCCGCAGTCCGACAACATATTCCGGACCCTGACCATCCGCCAAAACCTTGAATTGGTATTGCGCAAAACTAAGCGTGGCCCAGCCCGGATCGCGGACCTGTTCGCCCAGTTTACACCGCTTGCGGACAAGCAGAACGAAAATGCAGGCACTCTGTCGGGTGGTCAACGCCAAATGCTGGCTGTCGCAATGGCGCTGGCCGTTGATCCGTCGCTTATCTTGATGGACGAGCCGTCGGCTGGCCTGTCGCCAAAGGCCGCCCAAGATGTGCTGCAGATGGCGCGCGATCTGACCGCGCAAGGCGTCACCATCCTGCTGGTGGAACAGAACGTTAAGCAGGCGATGCGGTTGGCCGATCACTGCTACATCCTGGCAGAGGGGCGCAACCAACACGACGCCGGCGCCGCCGCGCTGCTAAACGACCCTATCGTCAGCGAGATTTATCTGGGCGGCAAACGGGTGGGTGCAGCATGATCCAGAGCTTGGCAGATGGCGTGCTGGTTGGAGCTATCCTTTCGTTGGGCGCGATTGGGTTGACTATGGTCATGCACATGTTGCGCTTTGCTAATTTCTCACATGCGGAACTGTTGTCGATTGGAGCCTACAGTGCCTTGGTGTTTGACGCCTTTTTCTCTGGGATCATGCCGATACTGGCAACCACGATTGGCCCGCTCAGTATGACCTGGGCGCTGACCCTGGCGATGCTATGCGCGATGGGGGTAACCGGCATATCAGCGGTTTTGATAGACCGGTTTGTGTTCAAACGGATCCGCGATAAGGGTGACGAATTGTCGATGGTCTTTGCCTCGTTCGGGGTTGCCATGATTATCCGCAACGTTCTGGGGCTTGCCTTTGGCCTGAAATCCCAGCTGTACAGCAATGACATCGTGTTTGCCGTTATGATCAGTTCCGACCCGTTACTGCTGATTAAGCCCGATCAGGTTTTTGTGCTGGTTGCGGCAATTCTGATCATGCTGATACTGCATTATATCTTATCGCGTACCACCTTTGGTTATACGCTGCGGGCGGTCGCCGAAAACCCGTCGCTGGCCGCTGTTTCGGGCATCCGGCTGTCACGGATCATCGCGCTTATCTGGATTATCGGAGGCCTACTGGCCGCCGCCGCCGGTGTGTTCTATGGCTTAAACAATCACATCAACCCCGTCATCGGCCGCGACTTGGTGTTGCCTATCTTTGCCGCCACCATCGTTGGCGGCATCGGCAGTATCTATGGTGCGGTTCTGGGAGGGTTCATCGTTGGCATCGCCTCAAACATGGCATTGCTGGTTTTGCCCTCTGGATACAGCCCCGCAGTACCGTTCATGATCATTCTGGCCCTGCTTTTGGTGCGCCCCAATGGATTATTCGGAGCGCCTCAGACATGATGGGTCTAGTTTCATACTTGGTATTTTTCACCACGATCGCATCGATCCTGGCAATTGCCGTACTGGGACTGAACCTGCAATGGGGCAATGCGGGGTTGTTCAACGGCGGCGTGGTCGCGTTTTTTGGCGCCGGTGCTTACGGTACACTATTGCTCGGTGGGACGCCGCAAGTGGATCACATCGGCGGGTTTAACCTGTTTTATCCCCTGGCCTTGCTGGGTGGTGCGGCCGCGGCAGCGATACTGGCTTGGTTCGTGGGGCTGTTAACCCTGCATTTGCGCCACGACTATCTGGCGATTGCCACCTTTGGTGTCGCGGTCACCTTTGAAAACGTAATGCGCAATGCCGAAGGCGTGTCCGGAGGCGCCAAGGGCGTGCGGGGATTTTCCAGACCAATGGAAGCCTGGGTGAACGACAGCTTCACCTATAACCTACTGTTTCTTGTGGTCGTCACCGTCGTATTAATCTGCACCTATCTGTTTCTCGAACGCCTCATCCGTTCCCCTTATGGCCGTCTGTTGCGTGCCATTCGCGAAGATGAAGTCGCGGCTTGTTCGCTTGGGAAAAACCCCAAGAACGTTCGCTTGGCAGCATTTATCACCGGGTCTTGCATCGTTGGACTGGCTGGCGGTCTCTACGCTACGTTCTATGCGTTTGTCAGCCCGCAGGATGTGCTGCCGACTCTGACATTCCAGCTGTGGGCGATGTTGATTGTCGGGGGGGCTGGCAACAACCGGGGTGCGATCCTGGGCACCTTCCTGATCTGGGGCGCATGGACTGCCAGCGGCTGGAGCCTATCGCGCTTTGCCCCGGTTGAGGTACAATTATATACAGGCACGATGCAGTTCATTCTGATCGGGCTGGTCATTGTCGGCATGTTGTTGTGGCGCCCGCAAGGGTTGTTTCCAGAGCGACTGGTCGTTTCACAATCAGGACGTAAGGCAAACTTCACCAAGCAAAACAAAACAGGGAGAGTATCATGACCATCAATCAAACAGCCAAAAAAGGCGCCATCGCTGCCGGAGCGCTGCTATGCATGTCCACGCTGGGCACTGCAGCAATGGCGGCAGATTGCTCGGTGAAAGTCGGGGCGGTGTTGCCCACGTCGGTAGACTGGGGCCGCCCAATTGCCAGTGTCGCGCAATACGCCGTGGATTTAGTGAACGAGGCCGGAGGCGTGTCGGGTTGCGACGTGGATCTGGTACTACGCGATAGCCAGGTGGACCCAAAGGTTGGTGTGGACGCCGCCAAAGCGCTGGTTGATCTGGATGGCGTAAACGTTCTGTTGGGCGCGGTGTCCAGTGGTGTTTCGATGCCAATTCTAACCTCGGTCGCGGTTCCGTCAGACGTTTTGATGATGTCCTGTTGCTCTTCCTCGACCGCCTTTACCGGGTTGGCACAGGACGGAAAGTCCAAAGGCTTGTTTTTCCGCACGTTTGCCACCAGCGGCGTTCAAGCTGCGGTAGGCGCCATGGTTGCGCGCGACAAGGGATACAAATCGGTCGCCATTTTGTACAAGAATGACGATTGGGGGCAGGATATCAGCAAGCTGATCGCCGCAGACCTTGCCGCACTTGGCATCACCGTCACCACATCCGTTGCCCTGAACGACGCACAGCCGTCCTACCGGGCCGAAGTGACCCAAGCGCTGAAAGGTAAGCCTGAAGCTCTGTATCTGGCGCTTTATCCGACCGAGGGATCAGCGGCCGTACGCGAATGGATTTCGTTGGGAGGCAGTCAGAATATGATCCTTGCGAACTCATTGAAATCAGATGAATTCCGCGACAACGTCGGGCTTCAATATCTGGGCAATGCGACCGGAACCGACACTGCCTCGCCCCGCACAGATTCGGCCAGTGCCTTTGTCGATCTCTACACAGCCAAATTTGACTCCGAGC
>Ga0209395_1002617_pt1 | contig 23145 bp, 13 predicted proteins | sample GOMGulsemesocosm_3_FD_184635 | JGI IMG/M metagenome (GOLD analysis project Ga0209395, IMG submission 184635) | Methane-oxidizing microbial communities from mesocosms in the Gulf of Mexico - GOM9D Gulf of Mexico (SPAdes) (version 2) | ecosystem: Environmental > Aquatic > Marine > Cold seeps... | reverse complement strand
TTATAAATATGTGCATCTCCAAATGTATGAATAAACTCTCCTGCTTCATAACCACAAACTTGAGCCATCATCATTGTAAACAATGCATACGAGGCAATGTTAAATGGTACTCCTAAGAAGATATCTGCACTACGTTGATATAATTGGCAAGACAATTTTCCGTCTGCAACATAAAACTGAAAAAACGCATGACAAGGAGGTAAAGCCGCTTTTCCATTTGCTACATTCTCTGAAAAAGAAATTGAAGTATCTGGCAACACACTCGGGTTCCACGCAGAAACTAACATTCTTCTACTATTAGGGTTGTTCTTTAAAGTCTTTATTACTTCTTGTAACTGATCTATATCATCACTATTCCAATTACGCCATTGATGCCCGTAAACTGGCCCTAAATCTCCATTTTCATCTGCCCAAGAATTCCAGATTTTAACACCATTTTCTTGTAAATAATTGATATTCGTATCGCCATTTATAAACCATAACAATTCATAAATAATAGATTTTAGATGCAACTTCTTAGTAGTTACCATCGGAAAACCTTCACTTAAATCAAAACGCATCTGATGCCCAAAAACACTTTTTGTCCCTGTTCCTGTTCTATCTCCTTTTTCGTTTCCATTATCTAAAACGTGTTGTACTAAATCTAAATATTGCTTCATTCTTCAGCGTTTAATCGTTGAAATGTTTATTTGTTTACCTTTTGTAAAAATAGAAAAAGCTTCAACAGAATTTGTTGAAGCTTTTTAAAAAATATTTAAAAGTTATTAACTTTTATTTGTCCGTGGCAACTCGCCACTATCCTATAATCATTCCTGCAATTGTTGCAGACATTAAAGAAGCTATTGTTCCTCCAATTAACGCTTTCATTCCAAATTCTGACAGCACTTTTCGTTGCCCTGGAGCCAAAGATCCAATTCCTCCAATTTGGATTCCAATAGATGCAAAGTTTGCAAATCCACACAACATATACGTTGCCATAATAATAGATTTATTATAATTTAAATGGACTGCATTTGCAACATCTTTCAACTCTGCCAATTGTATATAACCAATAAATTCACTGGCTGCTAATTTGATTCCTAGCAACTGCCCCATCATTGCCATATCTTGAGTTGCTACTCCTATCAACCACATTAGTGGCGCAAAAGCATATCCTAGAATAAACTCTAACGAAAGGCTTTTGTATGCTGTATTTACAACCATCCAATCATTTAAACTTGTAACATCACCAACCCATCCTAAGATTCCGTTAATCATCGCTATAAAAGCTACAAATACCAACAACATGGCTCCAACATTCATTGCTAATTGCAATCCTTCAGTTGTTCCTTTTGCGATTGCATCTAAAACATTAGACCCTATTTTTTCTTGTGATACTTCAACATCTGTATTTACTTTTTCTGTCTGTGGATATAATATTTTAGAAACCACAATTGCTCCTGGTGCAGCCATCACTGAGGCTGCTAATAAATGCTTTGCAAATTGCAATCTTAACACCGGATCATTTCCTCCTAAAAATCCAATATACGCTGCTAATACAGCTCCAGCAACTGTTGCCATACCACCAATCATCACCAATAGCATTTCTGACTTATTCATTTTCTCCAAATAGGCCTTAATCAATAAAGGCGCTTCAGTTTGTCCTAAGAAGATATTCCCAGCCACAGATAAACTTTCTGCTCCAGAAATTTTTAATAACTTACTTAAAGACCAAGCAAGTATTTTCACCACTTTTTGTATCAATCCTAAGTAAAACAATAATGATGTTAATGCCGAGAAAAAGATAATTGTTGGTAAAACTTGAAAAGCAAAGATGAAACCAAACTTATCCATATCTACCACCAAACCTTCAAATAAGAACTTACTTCCTGCTCGGGTAAAATCTAATACACTTACAAACAAGCCTCCAATCCACTCAAAAATTCTCTGAATAAACGGAATCTTTAATACTCCTATAGCAATTAATAACTGTGCTCCTAAACCAATTCCAACGGTTTTCCAATCAATCGCTTTTTTATTGTTTGAAAATAAAAATGCAAGTAGAATTAAAGAAGCCATTCCAAGAAGCCCCCTCCATAAGTTCGTAAATGAAAACCCTTTGCTAGGAATAATACCTGAAACATCAGATTTTACAGCATCTTTTTTTGTTTGATCCGCAACTTTTTTAACTGTAGTGCTTTCGTTTTTAATTGTATCTTGCTGAAACAAGTTGTACTTTTCTAAAGAAACAACTTCAATTTTCTCATCAGAATTCACATTAAAATTCTTTTCTAAATTTTCTGCATTTGCAAAAAACGCAACAAAACATAGAAAGAGTACTAGTATTTTTTTCATATTAAAAAGGATATTAATTTAAGAGCGTTTGCTAATTTCGTCTCTAATTTTCGCAGCTAACTCATAGTTTTCATCAGCTACTGCAGCATTAAGCTCTTTGTATAATTCTTTCAAAGATTTATGGCTTTGACTTTCTTCAGAAGTTTCAGAAACACCTCCTGCTACTAACTCATCCCCCTCTAAATCAGAATCTTCTAAAGAAATTTCTTCTTCAATTTTTAAATAAACTCCGGCTTTATCTAAAATATTCTCATAGGTAAAAATCGGCGCATTAAAACGTACTGCTAACGCAATTGCATCAGAAGTTCTTGTATCGATAATTTCTTCCACTCCATCTTTTTCAGAAACTAAACTTGAAAAGAAAACTCCATCAACCAGTTTATGAATAATTATCTGTTTGACATTTATAAAATACCTGTCAGCAAATGTTTTAAATAAGTCGTGTGTTAATGGTCTGGGAGGTCTAATCTCTTTTTCTAAAGCTATGGCAATTGATTGTGCTTCAAAAGCCCCAATAATTATTGGTAAAGTTCTTTTTCCTTCAATTTCACTCAATACCAAAGCGTAAGCTCCGCTTTGGGTTTGACTGTAAGAAATTCCTTTAATTGTTAGTTCTATTAAACTCATTATATGTCTATCATCATAAAATCAAAAAAAAGGGCTGTCTACATTTGGCATTTACCTAATCAATAGACAGCCCTCTTACGGGCACAATTTACTAAAAAATATGAGTTGATTTTTAAAATATCTAAAAAAGAAATCTCAACTAGTTAACAATTTGTAAATTATTTATAGTGTCGCTTTATTCAATTACGATTGCTTAAACGCTTTTAACTTTTCAATTAATTTTGGAACCACTTCAAATGCGTCTCCAACAATACCGTAATCTGCTGCTTTAAAAAATGGCGCTTCTGCATCTGTATTAATTACAACTTTTACTTTAGAAGCATTGATTCCTGCTAAATGCTGAATTGCTCCAGAAATTCCAATTGCAATATATAAATTTGCTGCTACAGGCTTCCCTGTTTGCCCAACATGCTCAGAATGTGGCCTCCAACCCAAATCAGAAACTGGCTTTGAACAAGCTGTTGCAGCTCCAAGAACTTCAGCTAATTCTTCAATCATTCCCCAATTCTCTGGACCTTTTAATCCTCTACCCGCAGAAACAACTATATCTGCATCAGCAATAGTCGTTTTTCCAGTTGCTTTATCTACACTTACAGAGCTAACTCCTAAGTCTGAATCTGAAACTTGTGCATCAAAACTTTCTGAACTACCACTCACTGCATTTTCATGAACTCCAAATGAGTTCTTCGCCAATCCAATAACTTTTACATCTGTATGTACTACAGTATTATTAAATGCTTTGTTCGAAAACGCTTTCCTTTTTACAGTAAAAGGGCTTATAGAACTTGGTAATGCTACAACATTTGAAGCATACCCTGCATTTAATTTTACTGCTAAAACAGGCGCTAAGTACAAGCCGTCAACACTTGAATCTACAATTACTACAGTTGCACTTTCTTTTGTTGCTACTTGCGAAATTATTGATGCGTATCCTTTAGCATTAAAACTTTCTATATTATTTGATATGGTAACAACTCTCTCTGCTCCATATTCATATAATGCTGATGCATCTGCTGCATTAATTGTTACAGCTACTACATTTGAACCTAACTGTTCAGCTACTTTTTTTCCGTATGAAACAACTTCAAAAGCAGATTTTTTAAATTTTCCTTCCGATGAATCGGCAAAAACTAAAACTGACATATATTATTTTGAATTATGAATTTATGAATTACCATGTTGCAATTCTAAATTCTTAGATTTTTAATTAAATTACTTTAGCTTCGTTATGTAATAAGTTGATTAATTCATCAACATTATCTGCATCTACTAATTTCACTGCTCCTCTTGGCGCTGGCTTTTCAAATGATGATGATGATGTTTGTGCATCAATTGCAACTGGCTCAACCACGTTTAATGGTTTCTTTCTTGCCATCATAATTCCTCTCATATTCGGAATTCGCAAATCTTTTTCCTCAACCAAACCTTTCTGACCCGCAATTACTAATGGCAAATCTGTAGAAAGAGTCTCGCTTCCTCCATCAATCTCTCTTATTGCCGTTGCTGCATCACCTTCAATTTCTAATCCGATACATCCATTTACAAAATTGAAATCTAAAATTCCTGCTAACATTCCTGGAACCATTCCACCGTTATAATCAATAGACTCTCTTCCTGCCAAGACTAAATCATAGTTTCCGTTTTTTACAACTTCTGCTAATTGTTTTGCTACAAAAAAGCCATCAGATGCATCTGCATTTACTCTTACTGCATCATCAGCACCAATTGCCAATGCTTTACGCATTGTTGGCTCTGTAGTTGCATTTCCAACACTTACAACTGTAACTGTTGCTCCTTGCTTTTCTTTAAACCACATGGCACGAGTTAAACTAAATTCATCATATGGATTGATTACAAATTGTACTCCGTTTGTATCAAACTTTGTATCATTTTCTGTAAAATTAATTTTTGAAGTGGTATCAGGCACATGGCTAATACAAACTAATATTTTCATGTAATTATTTTTTGATAAGTACTTTATTATTTATGGCTACGAATTTAGGGCTTTTTTTTCAATTTATTATGCGTGCATAGTAAATATTTTTATCTAATTATAACCCAATTGTCCATTCTATGCAAAATTCAATAAAAAAAATGATGTTTAGCGTTTCTATGTTATAAAATGATTTTAATTTTTATATTTTTGCTTCACTTAATTTAAGACGAAATTAAAGAATGAAAACTGTTCAATTTAGAGAAGCTATTTGCGAAGCCATGAGCGAAGAAATGCGTAGAGACGAAAGCATTTATTTAATTGGTGAAGAAGTCGCAGAATATAATGGTGCATATAAAGCATCAAAAGGGATGTTAGATGAGTTTGGTGAGAAAAGAGTTATTGATGCTCCTATTGCCGAATTAGGTTTTGCAGGAATCGCTATTGGTTCTGCAATGAACGGAAATAGACCAATTGTAGAATATATGACTTTTAATTTCTCTTTAGTTGGAATTGATCAAATCATAAATAATGCTGCAAAAATCAGACAAATGTCTGGTGGACAATTTAACTGTCCTATTGTTTTTCGTGGACCTACTGCTTCAGCAGGTCAATTAGGAGCTACACATTCACAAGCTTTTGAAAACTGGTTTGCAAATACACCTGGCTTAAAAGTTATTGTTCCTTCTAATCCATACGATGCAAAAGGATTATTAAAAGCAGCCATTAGAGATGACGATCCAGTAATTTTTATGGAGTCTGAACAAATGTATGGTGACAAAATGGAAATTCCAGAAGGAGATTATATAATTCCTATTGGTGTTGCAGATATTAAGAGAGCAGGAACTGATGTAACTATTGTTTCTTTTGGTAAAATTATCAAAGAAGCTTATAAAGCAGCGGATGAATTAGCCAAAGAAAATATTTCTTGTGAAATTATTGACTTAAGAACTGTTCGCCCAATGGATCATAATACTATTTTAGAATCTGTAAGAAAAACGAACAGATTGGTAGTTTTAGAAGAAGCATGGCCATTTGCAAGTGTTGCTTCAGAAATTACATTTAGAGTTCAAGATGAAGCATTTGATCATTTAGACGCACCAATTAAGAGAATTACCACTGCAGACACACCTGCACCTTATTCTCCTGTTTTGTTAGAAGCATGGATTCCAAACCATAAAGATGTTATAAAAGCAGTAAAAGAAGTTTTATATATTTAAGACTTATAATCATATTTTTAAAAGACCGCTTTAGCATACTAAAGCGGTCTTTTATTTTACATAAAAATAACAATTATGAAATAGTGCTAAAAGTATAAAATATCCGTACTTTTGTCCACCGAAAAAAGAACGTAGAAACCGTATAGAATGAGCGCAAAAGAAAGAAGAACATTTGATGTATTGATAGAAATACCTAAAGGAAGTAGAAATAAATATGAATACGATTTTGATTTACACAAAATTCGTTTTGATAGAATGTTATTCTCTTCAATGATGTACCCAGCAGATTACGGATTTATTCCTGAAACGTTGGCATTAGATGCAGATCCTTTAGATGTATTAGTATTAGGAACAGAACCAACATTTCCAATGTGTGTTATGGAAGTAAAACCTATTGGAGTTTTTCATATGGCAGATGAAAAAGGACCAGATGAAAAAATTATCTGTGTTCCAATTTCAGATCCAATCTGGAATCAGTTAAATGATTTAAGTGATATGAATCCTCATCAAGTAAAAGAGATTACTCACTTCTTTCAAGTATATAAAGATTTAGAAAAGAAAAGAGTTGATGTTGGTGGTTGGGGAGACGCAAATGAAGCATACGAAATTGTTGATAAATGTATCGAACGTTACGAAAAAAGCGAACATAAAGCTAAAGGAGATTTTACAATTTAATTCGTAAAAAAACCACTAAATATTTAAAAGCCTTACAATGAAAATTGTAAGGCTTTTTCTTTCTCGCTGATTTTGTTATATTTACGAACTTTAAAAACTAATCTAAACAATAAAATATGGAATCAATGATGATTTATATGCCAATTGCAGCTGCTGCAATTGGGCTACTTTACATGTTAGTAAAGAGATCTTGGGTAATGAAACAAGATGCAGGAGATGGAAAAATGAAAGAAATCGCAGATCACATTTACGAAGGTGCATTGGCGTTTTTAAATGCTGAATATAAATTGCTAGCAATTTTTGTAGCTGTTGTAAGTGTTTTACTTGTAATAGTATCACAAGTTGTAGAAACTACTCATTGGTTAATTGCTATCGCTTTTATTTGTGGAGCAATATTCTCTGCTTTTGCAGGTAATATAGGAATGCGAATTGCAACTAAAACAAATATTAGAACTACACAAGCAGCAAAAACAAGTTTACCAAATGCATTAAAAGTGTCTTTTGGTGGAGGTACAGTAATGGGACTTGGTGTTGCAGGTTTAGCAGTTTTAGGACTGACTCTATTTTTTATCTTTTTCTATAATTATTTTATGGGAGGAGCATCAGGTGCTTTTTCAGTTGATAAAATGACGATCGTTTTAGAAACACTAGCAGGTTTTTCTCTTGGAGCCGAATCAATTGCTTTATTTGCCAGAGTTGGCGGTGGAATCTACACAAAAGCAGCAGATGTTGGAGCTGATTTAGTGGGTAAAGTAGAAGCTGGAATTCCAGAAGATGACCCTCGTAACCCTGCTACAATTGCAGATAACGTTGGAGACAATGTTGGTGATGTTGCTGGAATGGGAGCCGATTTATTTGGGTCTTATGTAGCAACTGTATTAGCTGCTATGGTGTTAGGAAACTATATTATTAAGGATATGGGAGGAAGTATTTCTGATGCATTTGGAGGTATTGGACCAATTCTATTACCAATGGCAATTGCTGGAGCAGGAATTATCATTTCTTTGATCGGTACCATGTTAGTAAGCATTAAATCTAACGACGCAAAAGAATCTCAAGTAATGGCTGCTTTAAATAAAGGAAATTTTGTTTCAATAGCTTTAGTAGCTATAGCTTGTTACGGCTTGGTTACTTGGATGCTACCAGAAACTATGCAAATGCATTTCTTTGGAGAAGGTTTAGTAGAAATTTCTGCAATGCGTGTATTTTACGCAACACTTATAGGTTTATTAGTTGGTGGAGCAATTTCTGCTGTTACTGAATATTATACAGGATTAGGCAAAGGACCAATCACGAAAATTGTACAACAATCAAGTACCGGAGCAGGAACAAACATTATTGCTGGTTTAGCTACTGGAATGATTTCTACATTCCCTTCTGTATTATTATTTGCTGGTGCAATTTGGTCTTCTTATGCTTTTGCAGGTTTTTACGGAGTTGCTTTAGCAGCTTCAGCAATGATGGCAACAACTGCTATGCAGTTAGCTATTGATGCTTTTGGACCAATTGCAGATAACGCTGGTGGAATTGCTGAAATGAGTGAACAAGATCCAATCGTTAGAGAACGTACAGATATATTAGATGCAGTTGGTAACACAACCGCAGCAACAGGAAAAGGTTTTGCAATCGCTTCTGCTGCCTTAACATCGTTGGCTTTATTTGCTGCCTATGTTACATTTACAGGAATAGACGGAATTAACATTTTTAAAGCACCTGTTTTAGCGATGTTATTTGTTGGAGGAATGGTACCTGTAGTATTTTCTGCATTGGCAATGAATGCTGTTGGAAAAGCTGCTATGGAAATGGTAGAAGAAGTAAGACGTCAGTTTAGAGAAATTCCAGGAATTATGGAAGGTACTGGGAAACCAGAATATGATAAATGTGTTGACATCTCAACAAAGGCATCTTTAAAAGAAATGATGCTACCTGGCTTATTAACTATTGGTTTTCCTTTAGTAATTGCTTTTTTACCAATGGCTTTTGGAATGGATAATTTAGCCATTGCTGAAATGCTAGGTGGTTATATGGCAGGAGTTACCGTTAGTGGTGTGCTTTGGGCTATTTTTCAAAACAATGCTGGTGGTGCTTGGGATAATGCAAAGAAATCTTTTGAAGCTGGAGTTGAAATCAATGGCGAAATGACTTACAAAGGTTCTGAAGCTCACAAGGCTGCTGTAACTGGAGATACTGTTGGAGATCCTTTTAAAGATACTTCTGGACCATCTATGAATATATTAATTAAATTAACTTGTTTAATTGGACTGGTTATCGCTCCGATTTTAGGAGGGCACTCTGCTGATGCAAAACATGGTGAGAACTTTGATGTAAACATCACAATTGACAAAGATAGCAATCATAAAAAACATATTGCTAAAGAAGTTAAGGTTGAAATTATGGAAGCCGGAGCTATTTACATCGGGAAAGTTACTGTAAAATCGACAAAAAATGGTGTAGAAACTATTGAAAACGAAAGATTTGAAGGCACAAGAGAAGAAGTAAAAAAACAGATTGAAGAAAAGTATGGCGAAAATCTTGGAGAACATTCTAAAATGAAAAAGATCATCAAGAAAGAACTTCATAAAGAAGAAAATCATAACGATTAGTATTCAAACATTAGACACAAAAAATGCCCTTCAATTGAAGGGCATTTTTTATTTGTAAAACGTTGAATTAATAAGCATATCGTTGAGGGCCTCCTCTACGAACCTCTTCACTTGCAGACTCCTCAAATTGTTTGAAGTTATTTCTAAAAGCATTAGATAACTTAAAAGCTGTCTTATAGTATTCTTCATCATTATTCCAAGTAGCTCTTGGACTTAATAACTCTGCAGGAACACCTGGACAAGTTCTAGGTTGCGCTACTCCAAATACAGAATGGATATGGTAATCTTCATAAGTATAATCACCTAAATCACCATTTAACACAGCTGTAATCATAGCACGGGTATATTTTAATGGCATTCTTCTTCCAACCCCGTATTGACCACCTGACCAACCAGTATTAACCAACCAAACATTTACTCCGGCATCTTGCATTTTCTGACTTAACATCTCTGCGTAACGCGTTGGATGTAATGGCATAAAAGGCGCTCCAAAACAAGCAGAAAAGCTTGGTGTTGGTTCAGTTACTCCTGCTTCTGTTCCAGCAACTTTTGCAGTATATCCAGAAATAAAATGATATGCAGCTTGACTTGGTGTCAATTTAGATATTGGAGGCAATACTCCAAATGCATCAGCAGTTAAGAAAAAGATATTCTTAGGATTCTTTCCAATTGATGGCTGTTGAATATTATCTATATGATAAATAGGATAACTAACACGAGTATTTTGTGTGATAGAAGTATCTTCAAAATCCACTTCATTATTATCTTTAAAAACTACATTCTCTAGGATTGCTCCTTTTTTAATAGCTGCATAAATTTCTGGTTCTTTTTCTCCAGATAAGTCTATTACTTTTGCGTAACATCCTCCTTCGAAATTAAACACTGTATTTTCAGCAGTCCAACCATGCTCATCATCTCCAATTAAACTTCTATTTGGATCTGTAGACAAGGTTGTTTTCCCTGTACCAGACAGTCCAAAGAAAATGGCTGTATCTTCATCTTTACCAACATTTGCAGAACAATGCATTGGTAATGTATTTTTAAATACCGGTAAAATGAAATTCAAAGCAGAAAAAATTCCTTTTTTAATTTCACCTGTGTAACCAGTTCCTCCTATTAATGCAATCTTTTTTGAAAAATTTAAAATCGCGAAGTTATGTTGACGTGTACCATCTTCATCTGCTACAGCCATAAAACCTGGTGCATTTACCACAGTCCATTCTGGTGTAAACGTTTTCAACTCTTCAGAAGTTGGTCTTAAGAACATGTTGTGAGCAAACATATTGCTCCAAGGATATTCATTAACTACTCTAATATTTAATTTGTAGTTTTCATCTGCACAAGCATAACTATCTCTGACAAACACTTCTTTGTTTGATAAGTAGTTTGTTACTTTATCGTACAGTTTATCAAATTTATCTGAATCAAAAGGCAAGTTGATGTTTCCCCACCAAACTTCATCTTTTGTTACATCGTCTTTTACAATAAAACGATCCATTGGAGATCGTCCTGTAAATTCACCTGTATTTACTGCTAAAGCTCCAGAACTTGCTTCAACTCCTTGTCCTTTTTCAATAGTCAATGCATGCAATTCATCTGATGTTAAATTGTACTGAACTGTAGCATTGTTAATTCCTAAACTTTCTAACGAAATCGATTTCGAATCAAGATTTACCATTATTATAATTTTAGTGTTTTTTATTTAGTTGTGTTAAATAATAAACAACAAAAGTACAGTTTATTTTTACAAAAAATAAGTCAATTTTAATTTTTATCAACTATTTATTGTTGATTTCTTTTTCATAAAATTCACACACATTAAGATCCATCCTAGAATAAATAACAGACCTCCTAAAGGTGTTACAAACCAGATACTTTTAGCTGCAACATCGGTTAATTGAATCACATAAATCGACCCCGAAAATAACAGAATCCCAATAAAAAACAACCAACTAATTTGTTTTCTTTTTCTATCAGAAAAACCCGTATATGTATTTACAAATAACAACACTATTACATGATACATTTGATACCGAACTGCTGTTTCAAAACTATCTAATTGATCAATTGTCAATGTTTCTTTTAAAGCATGTGCACCAAACGCTCCAAATATGATTGCTAAGGCTCCTAATGCTGAGGTAATTGTTAAATTTTTATGCATTTTGTCGATTTTTGTTTTATTTTAAACTTTTTTAAATGATTTGTGTATTTTAGCTATCACAAAGTTTACCATATATAATAGGTAAAAATAATTATAAAAACACAAATGCGAAATATATTAATTATTGGAGCTGGAAGATCTTGTTCTTCTCTTATCAAATATTTATTAGATAAATCTACATATGAAAACTTACATATTATAGTAGGAGACATTTCTATTGACGAAGCAAAAAATAAAACACAAAATCATCCAAATTCTACCGCTATTAAATTAGATGTGTTTAATGAAGCAGAAAGAACAACGGCTGTGAAAAATGCTGATATCGTTATTTCTATGCTGCCAGCTAGATTTCATTTAGAAGTTGCTAAAGACTGTATTAAGTTTAAGAAAAACATGGTTACTGCTTCATACATTTCTGAAGAAATGGATGCTTTAAATGCTGATGCAAAAGCCAACAACCTGGTGTTTATGAACGAAATTGGTGTAGACCCAGGAATAGATCACATGAGTGCAATGCAAGTGATTGATTCAATTCATGATAGAGGAGGCAAAATGTTACTGTTCGAATCTTTTACTGGTGGATTGGTTGCCCCAGAAAGCGACAACAATTTATGGAACTATAAATTTACTTGGAATCCTAGAAATGTAGTTTTAGCTGGTCAAGGTGGTGCAGCAATGTTTATTCAAGAAGGCACCTACAAATACATCCCGTATCACAAATTATTTAGAAGAACTGAATTTTTACAAATTAATGGAACAGGGAAATTTGAAGCCTATGCAAATAGAGATTCTTTAAAATACAGAGGTATTTATGGTTTAGAAAATATTGCAACAATGTACAGAGGAACTATCAGAAAAATTGGTTTTTCTAGAGCTTGGAATACCTTTATTCAATTAGGGATGACAGATGACACCTATACTATTGAGCATTCTGAGAACATGACCTATCGTGATTTTACAAATTTATTTTTAGCATACAGCCCAACTGATTCGGTTGAATTAAAATTAAGATCTTATTTAAAAATTGATCAAGATGATGTGATGTGGGAAAAGTTACTAGAACTAGACATCTTTAGCACCACTAAAAAAGTTGGCTTGAAAAACGCAACTCCTGCACAAATATTACAAAAAATATTATCTGATAGTTGGACTTTAGAAGAAGAAGATAAAGACATGATTGTAATGCACCATAAATTTGGGTACGAATTAGATGGCAAAAAGCATCAAATAGAAAGTAGCATGGTTGCTACTGGAGAAAACCAAACGTATACAGCAATGGCAAAAACAGTTGGTTTACCAGTTGCTATTGCTGCATTGAAGATATTAAACGGAGAAATAAAAACTCCTGGAGTTCAAAGACCAATTACAAAAGAAGTCTATACACCTATTTTAAAAGAATTGGAAGAGTATGGAATTATCTTTAAAGAAAAAGACGTAACCTATTTAGGATACAATCCTGAAAACGTAACTGGATAAATTACATCTATGGGGATAGATGCGAAAAGCGCGGTTTCGAAGAAATTTGAAATCGCCTTTTTTTTTGCAAAAATTACATCCTCAAATAAAACTCCTTCGTTAAATTGATATACTCTTTAGTATATTGATGTCTAGAAATCTCGATTGTTAACTCTTCAGTTATTACTTCTTGTTGTTTAAATGAAAAAGTAAGCATACTTCTTTTAATAGCAGAAGTTGTATTTCCTTTAACATGACACACTTTTTGCAAGTGCATTTTTTGTTGATTTGCCATTTCCACAAAACTCTGCTCCTCTTTAAAAGGAATGATTACAGAAAACGCTCCAGTTTCTGAAAGTAATTTAGAGGCTCCAATTATTAAACTCTCAAATGATAATGATGACGTAAAACGGGCTTTATTTCTTGAACTATCTTTAGATTCAAAATCATCAGAATAAAATGGCGGATTGCTAACAATAAGATCATATTGTTCCTCTTCTTCAGTCATTTCATCAGCAAACTCTTCAAATGAAGCATTGTAACAAAACAGTCGATCTCCCCAATCACTCATTTCAAAATTCTCTACACACTGTTCATGTGCTAACGCATCAAGTTCCACGGCATCAATAGTCATTGCTTCTGAACGTTGTGCTAACATTAAAGAAATCATCCCTGTTCCTGCACCAATATCTAAAATTGTTTCTGGATAATGATTAAGTGAAACCCAAGCACCCAACAAAACCCCGTCTGTACCAACTTTCATTGCCGTTTTATCTTGATGAACAGCAAATTCTTTAAATTGAAAAGGTTTTGAATTGATGTTTTTAACTTTTAAGGTTTCTAAGTTTGTTTTGTAGAGAAGAAGGGATTTGCTCAACTTTCCTCAACAAAACTACGTTTTGAAAACAGAAAAACCAAACTTATAAATTCAAGCAAACTTGATTTACTGTTTGGCAGTTCTATTTATCCGCAGAGAAGAAGGGATTCGAACCCTCGATACGTTGCCGTATACACACTTTCCAGGCGTGCGCCTTCGACCACTCGGCCACCTCTCTATACACTAAAATTTAATTCTCTAAATATAAGTCAATCAAACCGGCTGGAGTTTCAAACTCAATCGTTTGATTTTCTCTATCTACTTTCTTGATAAAATTATCAATCATAGGAATGAAAATATCTACATCTCCATTTTTAATTTCAAAAAGTGTTTGAGCAGTTTTATCATTAATGCCTTCTATGATTCCTACGTCTCCATAATTTACATCAATAGCTTTAAAACCGATCACTTCATGAAAATAAAATTTGTCTCCTGTCAATTTCGGCAACAAATCTACAGGCAAATACACTTCTGCTTTTAAAACAGCATCCGCTTCTTCTTCAGAATACATATCTTCAAATTGTACACGCAGCTGATTCCCTTTTTGCAGTAAACTTTTTTCAATAAAAAATGGAATCAGATTATTGCCGAGATCGACAAAAATTGATTCCATTTCCTGATACAATTCGGGTTCATCAGTATCTAACTTGATAACAACTTCTCCCTTAAAACTATGTTTTCTAACGATTTTGCCTAAATAAAAACAATCTTCTTTACGCATCTCTCGTCAAATTTAAAATTACTCTGCAGTATTTTCTTCAGTAGTTTCTTCTGTTGCAGCTTCTTCAACCTCTTCAGTTGTAGCTTCTGCAGCAGCTTTCTCAGCTTCTAATGCAGCTTGAGCAGCTTCTTTTTCTGCAAGAATTGCAGCTTCAGCTTCTTTTACAGCATTAATACGAGCTTCGTTTACAGCTTTTTCTGCATCTAAAGCTTTCGCTTTAGCATCAGCACCAGCTTTCGCTAATCCATCTTCTTTTGCTGTAACTTTACCAGCTTTCTCATCTAACCAAGCAGTAAACTTTACCTCTGCTTGCTCTTCTGTTAAAGCTCCTTTACGAACTCCTCCTGCTAAGTGATTTTTTAACATTGCACCTTTGTAAGATAAAATTGCTCTCGCAGTATCTGTAGGTTGTGCTCCTTTTTGTAACCAACTTACAGCTCCATCGATATCTAATTCAATGATTGCTGGGTTAACGTTAGGATTATAAGTTCCTAATTTTTCTAAGAACTTACCATCTCTTTTAGAACGAGCATCTGCTGCTACGATTGAGTAAAATGGTTTTCCTTTTTTACCGTGTCTTTGTAATCTAATTTTTACTGACATTTTTTGTTAATTTTTTAAGGTTCTCGACCTTGATTATTAATATTCCTAGCATCTCGTGCTAAGTGGGCGCAAATGTACAACTTTTTATCATAACTAAAGAGAATGAAAACGACGAATTAATACGCCTAATTTAATAATTCATCGACAACAATAGTACAACCGTCTACAAAAAGAAACCATTCAACGAAATCTGCTAAATCTAAGTTAAATGTCTTTGTATTATCATATACCTCAATTTCTAAAAACCACACCTATATGAAGCATCATTACTTTATATTACAGGCACTATACCTCACCTCTACCTCTCTAGCACGCTTAAAAAGAAGGATTTTAGAAGGTCTTAAAAAGAAACCTATAATAAAATTGCAATTGATTTTATTTTTGTGCTTTTTTATAACTTCTAATCTCTTTTCACAATCAACAGGAAACAACTATGCTACAGAGCATTTCATGCCTCCTTTCTACAAGGCGCAAAGTAATTCTAGTGATTTAGCAGAAAAAGTTGTAATACACTTAACCACAATGGAAACGACACCATTCTCGGTTACAGTATTAAAACACACATCCTCAAATACATGGACAACATACACCACCAAAACAATTTCTAAAACTTCGCCAGCAACTGTTACAATTAGTTGTGATAACAACGGAGACTGTAATTATTTAGTAACAGATTCTTCGGGCTTAACAGACAAATACAAAGGATTGAGTTTTTCTGGTAGCTCTCCTTTCTACGTACAAGTAGATCTTTTAGCAACATCTCAATTTGGTTCTATAGTATCTAAAGGTACAGCAGCTAAAGGAAAAGAATTTTATAGCATGCATTTTGACTCTGAAGATGCAGAAACAGGTAAATATGGTGACTTTATATCATTTATCGCCACCGAATCAGGAACTACCACAGTAACCATAGATACAAATAACAATAGCTGGGCGCCAAGCGCCTCTACAGTAACCCTAAATGAAGGAGATATATACACGTTAGGTTCCAGCACATATTCTACCACTAATATTGGCGTCAAAATAACTTCTGACAAAGATATTGTTGTTAACTCTGGAAGTTGGGCCAATGTGATTGGATCTACTGGAGGTCGTGATATTGGAGCAGATCAATTAGTTCCGGTAGAGTACCTTGGAACCGATTATCTAGTTCATGAAGGCTACAGTTCTTCACTTCAGGGAACCAGAGCCATTGTAGTGGCTACGCAAGATGACACTGATATTTTTGTTAACAATAGTTTAAAAAAATCGAATGCTGCTGCAGGCACATATTATAGTTGGAATCTTAAAGGACGAGGTAATCAGCTAGATCATATCAATGCCGATAAGCCTGTAATTGTATATTACCAAGGGTATGCAGCAAGTTCAGAAGATGCTAAAAACAACCAAGGACTATTCTTAGTCGCACCGCTCTTAACAAACAATTATCCATCAGGGGCAGCTAATGCGCATTTTGGAAAATCTTTTTGGGATTTAAAAGCAAACAATACTGGAGTTTTAAACTTCTATATCCTTACCAATGACACCTCTGGTAATAATGTGACTTTTAATGGCACATCACAATCAATAAGTGCTTGGTCAGATGCTAGTTTTACGAAACAAGTAAATGGCATTACATGGACTATGTACGAGAAAAGAGAGTTTTCTCCACCATCTTCTGATAGTAATTTACATTTCGAAAATTCAAATGGAAGCCCATTATACATCTCTTATGGTTTTGCTGATGGTAAAAACGGATATTTCTCGGCAAACCAAGCTTTTGCACCTGCAAATACTTGTCCTACTTTAGCTTCATCCATTTTAGACATAACGGCTATAACAACAGATGCTTCTCAAACAATAGATTTATCAACCATTTTTTCAGATACCGATGCTTTAACATATAGCATAACCATAAATACAGATAACACAGTAGCAACAGCTACAATAAACTCAGACATCTTAACGGTAGATTTTTTAACTTCTGGAACTACAAATATTACAGTGCAAGCAAACGATGGCACTTGTGTCGTTACAGATACTTTTACAGTTATAATCTCTTTAGATACTGATGGCGATGGGATTAACGATGATGTAGATCTAGACGACGACAATGATGGTATTTTAGATACAGATGAAGGTGATGATACCGTAGATACAGACAATGACGGCACTCCAAACAATAAAGACACCGATAGTGATGGTGACGGATGTTCTGATGCTACAGAAGCTGGTTTTACCGATGCAAACAACGATGGCGAAGTAGATGGAACAGGATACGATGCCAACGGAAAAGTAACGGGAGGCGATGGCTATACAACACCAGCAGATAGCGATAACAGTAGTACAGCAGATTATTTAGAAGACACTGTACGATTGGCCTGCATGATTCCTTTCTCTTGTGAAAGCCTAATTTATCAAGCTATTGACGGAGATTTAAGACCACTTAATCTTCAATCAGAATCATATGGTGCTAATATACTGCAACCTATCAACGGAGAAACAGACCCCTTTAATGACTTAAACGCGATAGGCTTTAATGAAACAGATAATTATATATATGCTATTGTTAGAGGCTCTAATATTAGTAGCGTAATTCCTGATGGACATCTAATTAGAATTTCATCCAACGGAAATGTAGAAGACTTAGGGCAATCAGGAAGTTTTATTTCAGGTTTTGTAGAAAACGATACTTTATGGGTATCAAATTATTCAGGAGTATACTTTATACCAAATATTTCTACATTGAATGTAAACCCAACGGCTATTCTGACCCCGCAAAGTTTACCCTCAACCTCCAATTCTTTTTACGACATGGTAATCACAACCATCAACAATAAAAAAATCGTTTTTGGAATCAATGAAAACACGAATGTTTTCACAAAAATTGACATTACAGATATCAACAACCCTACAACCACAACACAAACAATTAGCGGATTACCCTCAAGTTATTATGGTGCATTTTGGATAGATGTTAATAATTACATCTATATAGTACGTAACTCAAATGGAAATTTCTACCAAATTCAAAATATAAACACCGACCCTAGCGCAACACTTCTTTTTCAGGCAGAATCATCTTCTACCAATGATGGTGCCAATTGTACGAGCGCAAATCCTTTTGAAGAAGTTACAGACTCAGATGGCGATGGCGTAAATAATGATGTAGATTTAGATGACGACAATGATGGAATATTAGATACAATTGAAGGAGATGCCACCGTAGATACCGATAATGATGGAACTCCAGATTATTTAGATACCGATAGTGATGGCGATGATTGTAGTGATGTCTTAGAAGCTGGGTTTACTGATGCGAACAACGATAGCATTTTAGATGGAACAGGATTCGATGCTAATGGCTTGGTAACTGGAGGCGACGGCTATACAACACCTGTTGACACTGATAATAGCAGCACAGCAGATTACATAGAAAACTCAGTAAATACTGCTTGTAGCACAATATGTACAAATCTAGACCCTCCTGTAATTCCTTACAACAACAGCACCTCTTCAAGTTTCTCATTAACAAACAATGGAGCGCAAATACAATTTGGAGGTACAGGTACTGATAGTGCAGATGATATGATTTGGGGCAATGACGGCTTCTTATACATTACCGGAAAAGCGACAGGAACATGGGCCGGATACAACATCATAGACCCACATATAAGTGGAGAAGATGTATATCTAGCGAAAGTAAATCCACAAACCCTAGCAACAGAGTGGGTCACGTTTTTAGGAGCCTCTTCATATCAATATGGAAGAGCATTAACAAAAGACGGTGATAACAACATTTTTGTGTCTGGGTATACGGCTACCAATTTCACAAACCATAGCCCAATTGAAACAACCGGGAAATCATACCTTGCTAAATACGATAGTAATGGAAATCTCATTTGGCTAACACAAGAAGGAACCGGCTCTAGTGACTCTATTTATGGATTAGCAACAGACAATCAAGGTAATGTATACGCCGCAGGTCAAGCAATTGGAGCTGTTAACGGAGAAACCGCTATCAATGCCAGTAGCACAGACCTATACATTGTTAAATACAACAAAAACGGAGCAGCTCTATGGACAAAACAGTTCGGTAGTTCAGGATCCGATTGGCATAGACACGCCGTAATAAAAGGAAACTATTTGTACACCACAGGGTTCGTTGCTGATAATATAGAAGGCAATACAAATGTCGGCAACTATGACGCTTTTATCTCAAAATTTGATTTAGATGGAAATCTAATCTGGCTAAAAACCATAGGCTCTACTGGCGATGACTATGGATATGACCTGCAAGTAGACGACAATGGAAACGCTTATGTAGTTGGTAAAACAGCAGGTGGATTATCTGGAAACTCATCAGGAGGAGACGATGTGTTCATCGCTAAATACAACGCTAGTGGTACCCAACAATGGATACAACAAATAGGATCCAATACAGATGACGATGCAAGAAAAATTGCCTTATCCAACGACCAACAAAGACTATACATTGCTGGTGCTACCAAAGGAAATATAGATGGAGTAAGTACTCCTGATGCAGACAGAGACTATTTCTTTACCTGGTTCGATACAGATGGCAATCAACTCGGCATCACACAAAACGGAACTACGGCTGCAGACTTTACTGCCGGAGTAGTCACAAACGGAAAGGATGTAATCGTTTTTGGAGCTACTTTCGGAACACTCCTATCTGGTCAAAAAGTAGGATACTACGATGCTTTCTTTCATACCTTTAGTGAAGTAAGCACCTGTTACCCAGAAAACAGCACCTTATCAAATCTTAATGCCACAGCATCTAACACCCTAGTTTGGTATGATGCCGCTAATGGCGGAAACATTCTTCCGGCAACCACTACTCTAGTTGAGGGCACTACCTATTTTGCAGAGAATAACAATGGAAACGGATGTGTAAGCTACAGAACTGCCATCACCATATGTTTAGACGCCTCATTATTAGATACAGATAATGATGGTGTTCCAGACGAAACCGACTTAGACGACGACAATGACGGAATATTAGACACCGATGAAGGGGATGATACCGTAGATACTGACAATGATGGAACTCCTGATAATAAAGATTCTGATTCTGATGGCGACGGATGTTCTGATGCTAAAGAAGCAGGGTTTACAGATGCCAATAATGATGGAATACTAGACGGAACAGGTTTTGATACCGATGGTCTAGTAACCGGTGGCGATGGATATACTACGCCAACCGACACAGACAATAACGGAACACCTGACCATTTAGATGCAACTGTATTTACAGCTTGTGATAATGATGGTGATGGTATTGATGACACTACCGATTTAGATGACGATAACGACGGAATATTGGACACCGATGAAGGAGATGACACGGTAGATACAGACAATGATGGAACACCTGATAATAAAGATTCTGATTCTGATGGCGACGGATGTTCTGATGCTAAAGAAGCAGGGTTTACAGATGCCAATAATGATGGAATACTAGACGGAACAGGTTTTGATACCGATGGTCTAGTAACCGGTGGCGATGGATATACTACGCCAACCGACACAGACAATAACGGAACACCTGACCATTTAGATGCAACTGTATTTACAGCTTGTGATAATGATGGTGATGGTATTGATGACACTACCGATTTAGATGACGATAATGACGGAATATTAGACACCGATGAAGGAGATGACACGGTAGATACAGACAATGATGGAACACCTGATAATAAAGATTCTGATTCTGATGGCGACGGATGTTCTGATGCTAAAGAAGCAGGGTTTACAGACGCCAATAATGATGGAATACTAGACGGAACAGGTTTTGACACCGATGGTTTAGTAACCGGTGGCGATGGATATACTACGCCAACCGACACAGACAATAACGGAACACCTGACCATTTAGATGCAACTGTATTTACAGCTTGTGATAATGATGGTGATGGTATTGATGACACCATCGATTTAGATGACGATAACGACGGAATATTAGATACCGATGAAGGTGATGACACTGTAGATACAGACAATGATGGAACACCTGATAATAAAGACACAGATAGTGATAACGACGGATGTAGCGATGCAAATGAAGCAGGATTTACTGACGCCAACAATGATGGAGTTGTAGACGGAACAGGAACCGCTACCGACGGTACAATTACAGGAAGTGATGGATATACAACAGTAGCAGATGCAGACAACAATAGCATTGCTGATTATTTAGACAACACAATGTCACTAGCCTGTACAGACTCAGATGGTGATGGTATAGATGATATTACTGACCTAGATGATGACAACGACGGAATCTCTGATGTTGATGAAGGCACAGGAGATACAGACAACGACGGAACTCCTGATTACCTAGACCTAGATAGTGATAACGATGGGGTATTTGACCTTGATGAAGCAGGGAATGGTGATATCGATACAAATAACGACGGAATGATTGATAGTAATGATTCTAGTTTTGTCGACACAAATAATGATGGAATAGATGATATTGTTGCCATTACAACTCCACTAGATAGTGATAGCGATGGCATTCCAAATCATTTAGATTTAGACAGTGATAATGACGGAATATATGACAACACAGAAAACGGAAACGGGGCATTAGACACCAACAATGATGGAATGATCGACAGCAATGATGCCGTCTTTGCTGACAGTAATAACAACGGAGCCGCTGATGCAACAGAAAGCTCAAGTGCTGTAGACACCGACAATGATGGTATAGAAGACTATATAGACTTAGATGCTGATAATGATGGAATCTATGATGTAATTGAAGGAGGAGATGGAGCCTTAGACACCAATAATGACGGAATGCTTAATAGCACAGACTCAGGCTATGCTGACATTGACAACGATGGAATGTTTGACAGCTCAGAAATAACTATAGTTACAGATACTGACACAGACAACACACCTGACTATTTAGATAGTGACTCAGATAACGACACTTGTTTTGACACATCTGAAGCAGGGTATACAGATTTAGAAAACGATGGGAAACTTGGAGGAACTCCAATTACCGTAGATGCAATGGGTAAAGTTACTTCTAGTACTGATGGGTATACAACTCCTAAAGATGGAGACAATAATAATGTTGCGGACTTCCAAGAAATAGGTGCTGACCCTGTACTAACAGCAAACGCTAGTGATGTAACTGTAGCAGAAAATACAACAGCTGTTTTCACCGTAAATGTAACTAGTACAAATACGGTAAGTTACCAATGGCAAATAAGTACAGATGATGGAGTAAACTGGTTGGATCTTGCAAACGATACAACATATAGTGGAGTTAACACAAACCAATTAACAATCACACCTGCCCTATTAACAATGGATGGATACCAATACCAAGCATTGATCTCTATGGAAACCTTTGCCTGTGGTACCCTTACATCTGATCCTCCGGTACTACTTAACGTACTAATAGATACTGATGGAGATCAAATTCCTGATCAAACAGATCTAGATGATGACAATGATGGAATTTTAGACACAAATGAAACTGGAGATAGTGACGGTGATTCAATACCTGATAGTTTAGAAACAGACAGTGACAATGATGGATGTAGTGATGTAATAGAAGCTGGATTCACCGACACCAATGCTGACGGACAAATAGACGGTACTGGCATTGATATAGATGGAAAAGTGATAGGAAGTGACGGATATGTTACTGTTGCCGATAATGATGCTAACGGCGTGGATGATTACAAAGAAGCTGGACCAGATACAGACAATGATGGAATTGCTGATGCTTGTGATTTTGAAGACAACGACAACGACAATGATGGTATCAATGATGCTGTTGATCTTGATGACGATAACGACGGAATATTAGATACCGATGAAGGTGATGACACTGTAGATACAGACAATGATGGAACACCTGATAATAAAGACACAGATAGTGATAACGACGGATGTAGCGATGCAAATGAAG
>Ga0209395_1002616_pt1 | contig 23153 bp, 18 predicted proteins | sample GOMGulsemesocosm_3_FD_184635 | JGI IMG/M metagenome (GOLD analysis project Ga0209395, IMG submission 184635) | Methane-oxidizing microbial communities from mesocosms in the Gulf of Mexico - GOM9D Gulf of Mexico (SPAdes) (version 2) | ecosystem: Environmental > Aquatic > Marine > Cold seeps... | reverse complement strand
TTGGCCCCAAGTGGTGCAATGTAGTCCTTTCCCTGATGCTCAAAAACAACAAATGGTGATTGATACCGTGGTTGATATGATCATCAAGCAGTACGTAGCATAATATTGTTATTATCACAGGGGTTACTGGGGACATTTTACTGCTGTAAATCATTCATTATATTGCTTTAGAGGGCTTATTTAATCAGGCAATTTATTACAGGACAGCAGATAAAGTCGTTAGGCTCAATTTTATGGCCAATAACTGCTCACAATTGAGTTGCTCTCTTTGCAGTTTTAGCGATTATGGGTATAATTATCCACCATTTTTTTATAATCAACTCGAAGCCGAAATCATGCAAAAATTCGATACAAAAACATTCCAAGGGCTGATTCTTGCACTGCAAGATTTCTGGGCTCGCCAAGGTTGTGCCATCGTGCAACCACTCGATATGGAAGTGGGCGCTGGTACATTCCACCCACAAACCTTTTTACGTTCAATTGGTCCTGAGCCAATGAGCAGTGCATACGTGCAGCCATGTCGTCGTCCGACAGATGGTCGTTACGGTGAAAACCCTAACCGTCTACAACACTATTACCAATTCCAAGTGGTATTAAAACCGTCTCCTAAAAACATTCAAGAGCTTTACCTTAAGTCACTTGAAGAGGTGGGCATTGATACGTCTATTCATGATATCCGTTTTGTAGAAGATAACTGGGAATCGCCAACATTAGGCGCTTGGGGCCTAGGTTGGGAAATTTGGTTAAACGGCATGGAAGTAACGCAATTTACCTATTTCCAACAGGTTGGTGGTTTAGAGTGTTCTCCTGTAACGGGTGAAATCACTTACGGTCTTGAGCGTCTTGCAATGTACATTCAAGATGTAGATAGCATTTACGACCTAGTATGGACAGATGGTCCAATGGGTAAAATCACTTACGGTGATATCTTCCATCAAAATGAAGTTGAGCAATCAACTTACAACTTTGAACATGCAGATGTTGATGCGTTATTTCCAATGTTTGATCAATGTGAAAAAGACAGCCAAAAACTGATTGAAGCAAACCTTCCTTTACCTGCTTACGAGCAAGTGATGAAAGCATCGCACATATTTAACTTGTTAGATGCGCGCCACGCTATCTCTGTGACTGAACGTCAGCGTTATATTTTACGTGTACGTGCACTATCAAAAGCGGTTGCAGAAGCTTATTACGCTAAGCGTGAAGAGCTTGGTTTCCCACTTTGTAAAAACTTAGATAAGTAGAGGCTGCATAATGTCACATGAAAATTTATTGATTGAGCTGGGAACAGAAGAGTTACCACCAAAATCATTACGCCAACTTGCTGAGTCATTTGCGAGCAATGTTGAAGCTGAACTAAATAAAGCTGATCTGGCTTTCGAAAAAGTGAGCTGGTTAGCTTCACCACGCCGTTTAGCGTTAGTGATTACTAAGCTAGCGGATGCACAAGCAGACAAAGTTGTTGAAAAACGTGGTCCTGCTGTGAACGTTGCATTTGATGCTGAAGGTAATGCAACAAAAGCCGCTCAAGGTTGGGCACGTTCGAACGGTATTACTGTTGAACAAGCTGAACGCCTAGTGACTAACAAAGGTGAGTGGTTACTATTTAAAGCGGAAGTGAAAGGTAAAAAAGTAGCTGAGCTTATTCCTGCGATTGCAGCAGAAGCACTTGCTAAGTTGCCAATCCCTAAACCGATGCGTTGGGGCGCTACATCAACGCAATTTATTCGTCCTGTACATACAGTGTGTATGTTATTTGGTCAGCAGTTGATTCAAGGTGAGCTTTTAGGTGTTGAATCTGACCGCACTATTAGAGGTCACCGTTTCTTAGGTGAAGCCGAATTTACTATTAATCATGCTGATGATTATGAAGCTTTATTGGATAACACCGGTAAAGTTATCGTTGATTACGAACGCCGTAAAGCGATCATTCGTGAGCAAGTTGAAGCAATCGCTGCCCATGAAAATGGCGTTGCTGCAATTGATGAAGATCTTCTTGAAGAGGTAACCTCTTTAGTTGAGTGGCCAGTAACATTAGCCGGTTCATTTGATGAGAAATTCTTAGATGTGCCTTCTGAAGCGCTTATCTACACAATGAAAGATCACCAAAAATACTTCCCTGTTTTAGATAAGCAAGGCAAGTTATTACCGCGCTTTATCTTTGTGTCAAACATAGTAAGTCGTGATCCTGCACAAGTTGTTAAAGGTAACGAAACAGTTGTTCGTCCTCGTTTAGCGGATGCTGAGTTCTTCTTTGAGCAAGATAAAAAGAAAACATTAGCAAGTCGTTTAGAGTCGCTTTCAACGGTACTTTTCCAAAAGCAATTAGGTACATTAAAAGAGAAATCTGAACGTATCTCGAATATTGCTGAAGATATCGCAGTGCAGATTAAAGCAGATACTAAACATGCTCAACGCGCTGGTTTGCTTTCAAAAACTGACCTGATGACTGAGATGGTTGTAGAGTGTCCAGATGTTCAAGGCATCATGGGGATGTATTACGCTCGCTTTGATGGTGAAGCTGAAGAAGTTGCTATTGCACTGAATGAGCAATACTTACCACGTTTTGCGGGTGATAAATTACCAACATCGTTAGTTGCTTGTGCTGTTTCTCTTGCTGATAAGTTAGATACACTTGTAGGTATTTTTGGTATTGGCCAAGCACCTAAAGGTGCTGCTGACCCATTTGCATTGCGTCGTGCTGCAATCGGTCTGTTACGTATCATCAAAGACAAAGAGTTAGATTTAGATATCGTTGAGTTGGTTGAAATTGCTAAAACACAATATGCAGATAAGTTAAGTAACGCTAATGTTGTAAACGATGTGGTTGATTTCTTGTTTGCGCGTTTCCGTGCAACGTATCAAGCAAATGGTTTCACAACGGAGTTGATTCAATCTGTACTTGACCGCCGTCCAACTAAACCTGTTGATTTTGAAAAACGTATTCAAGCAGTTGCTAAGTTCCAAGAACTTCCTGAAGCAGAGCCAATTGCAGCAGCAAACAAACGTATTTCAAATATCCTCGCTAAAGTGAAAGGCGAAATTAACGCGAATGTTGATGCAACATTGTTTGAAGAGGATGCTGAAAAGGCATTAGCTGAAAAATTAGGCTCTCTAGAAAGCAAGCTAAGCCCTTTATTTGAAGCCGGAGACTACGAGTCTGCCTTGTTCGAACTTGCTTCTCTACAGGCTCCTGTGGACCAATTCTTCGATAATGTAATGGTTATGGCTGAAAATGAAGCAGTTAAACAGAATCGTTTAGCATTATTAAATCGTTTACGTAACTTGTTCCTGCAAGTTGCCGATGTATCGGTTTTATAAAAAAGTGGCTTACTGAATAGGTAAGCCTACTTTATTATCAAAAAGCTCAGTTTTCACTGGGCTTTTTTGTCTCTATTTTTTGTTTATGCTTTTACTTTTAATAAAGCGTGTTTCACGTGAAACTGTTTTATTTATACATCAGCGCTTTATATTCGGTGTTAGCTATGTTCATAGGTAGCGACCCCCTAAAACTCCTAAATGTGTTTCACGTGAAACATATTTACAATTAGACTTGGAAAGAAAATGCCCTACTCAATATTCGGAAATAAATTTACTCAACATTCAGGTATCACAGAATTAATGGATGACCTTAATGCAGGAGTTCAAGGTGGGGATGATATTCTAATGTTAGGCGGTGGAAACCCCGCTTCAATTCCAGCTATTCAAGATCGTCTTACTGGTTTAATGCAACAGTTATTAGATGAAGGTAATTTGATAAACACCCTTTCAAACTACGATGGCCCACAGGGTAAAAATAGTTTCATTGATGCATTAGCAGAACTGTTTAATGACCTCTACGACTGGAATTTATCTGGCGAAAATATCATGTTAACCAATGGCAGCCAGAATGCTTTCTTCTACCTATTTAATCTATTAGGTGGTAATTTCAGTGAAGGTAAAAAGAAAAAAATTCTATTTCCATTAGCGCCTGAATACATTGGTTATGCTGATGCCAGTGTTTCAGAAGATGCATTTGTCGCAGTGCGCCCCAAAATTAATGGGCTTGAAAATGGTTTGTTTAAATATAACGTCGATTTTGATGCGTTAGAAGTTAGTGACAATATTGGTGCTATCTGTGTTTCTCGTCCAACAAACCCAACGGGTAATGTATTAACCGATGAAGAGATTGTTCACCTTGATCAACTGGCTCAAGCAAACAATATTCCACTGATTATCGACAATGCCTACGGTACACCATTTCCAAATATCATTTTTGAAGAGGTTACCCCATTCTGGAACAGTAATACTATCTTATGTTTAAGCCTTTCTAAGTTTGGTTTACCAGGTGCACGTTGTGGCATTGTTATCGCAAACCCAGATATTATTAAAGCGATGTCTAATTTGTCCGGCATCATGGCATTATCGCCAGGTGGCATTGGTCCTGAGATCGCTTTGCCATTAGTGAAAACAAAAGAGATATTAAAGCTTAGTGATGAGGTGATTAAACCGTTTTATTACCAAAAATCACAAAAAGCGATTCAACTGTTACAGTCTCAAATTACTAGCCCTAAGTTTAAAATCCATAAAGCGGAAGGTGCGTTATTTTTATGGTTATGGTTTAAAGACCTGCCAATCAGCTCAAATGAATTGTACAAACGTTTAAAAGCGAAAGGTTTATTGATCGTTTCAGGACACTATTTCTTCCCTGGATTAGATCAAGAGTGGCAACATACACAAGAGTGTATTCGTCTCAATTATGCACAGGATGATGATGTTGTTGAACGTGGTGTAGCGATTTTAGCGGAAGAGGTTAACGCGTTATATTCAGAAATAAATTAATAAAAGTAAATGGTGTTTCACGTGAAACACCATTTTAATATGAGCTGCCAAAAAGTGAAATGCTAAGAAAATTCAAAAACTATTTACCTCGAAATTTCTTCATTCACTGTGTAACAGAGTGGCTTCGTGATTAAGTTTGCATAAATTTAAGGGTATAGAAAATGAAAACAGATATTAAAGTTGATGGGAAAGGCATCTTAAACTTTTTGAAATCACGTAAAGTGGTATTAGAAAATAGCAACAATGAAACTATTGTTGATCTTCAGCTATTGTGGTTTTTATTTGCAATGATCTTCCTGTCTGGCTTCATTGTTGTAGCTTTAATTATCAGTTTATTCCTAGGTTGTAAAATTAGCATTGTGGATACAAGCCAAGGGTTCTTGGGTAAAGACCACTATAAATAGTGGTTTGATAATGACTAGCCGAATTGTTCTAAGAGCCTTAAAAGTGTCGGATAAAGCCAATACTTTTGATTTGTTAACTGATGCTGATGTGATGGCCTTTTTAGGTCCAAGAAGAGCACTCGATAAAAAAGAGGCCCAACAATGGTTTGAAGATGAACTGGTTTCACCTTCTCGATACGTTGTTGCCTTAAAAGAAAATAATGAGTTAATCGGTTTTTGTGGCATGAAAATCATTGATGGTATTGGTGATTTTGGCTATTTCTTTCGTCAGAAATTTTGGGGTAAAGGTTACGCCAGTGAGTCTTGTGTTTTAGTCATTAACAAACTCAAAGAACAGATTGATGTAACCACTTTGCAAGTATTTATAGCAGACCAAAACAACGCGAGTTTAGCGCTAGCAAAGAAGCTTAATTGGTTGCTAGTTTCTGAAGCAAAAAAAGGCAACGAACAAGGTTATTACTTCCAAATCCGTTATTAAGGCAATTTTATGTCCATTGTGAATATAGATTCAGCAGAACATTATACTTGGGGCAAACAATGTGATGGTTGGCATTTAGTCAAGTCAGATAACCTGAGTGTTATTCAAGAACGAATGCCAGCAGGCACTTGCGAATCAAAACACCTCCACCAACATGCAGAACAATTTTTCTATATCCTGTCTGGTATTGCAACGATGAGATTACACAGTGAAACTATAGAACTATCAGCTAATCAAGGTTTGCATGTTAAGGCCGGTGTTGTTCATCAGTTAATTAATGTAGGGCCTGATGACTTACACTTTATAGTGACTTCTACTCCACCTAGCCATGGTGATAAAATAGCTGTATAAACAAAATAAAAACTCAATGTAAGCAATGTTTCACGTGAAACTTTAAAGGGATTTCAATGGAATTATCAGTACAGAAAAAGTTTGATAGCTACCCCAATAATGTGAAAGATAAATTATTAGCATTACGTGAAACTATCTTGTTGGTTGCCAGCGAACAGCATATTGATGATCTGCAAGAAACACTAAAATGGGGTGAGCCAAGTTATCTGAATAAAATTGGCAGTACGGTTCGTTTTGATTGGAAGAAAAAATCTCCTCAACAGTTTTCAGTTTACTTCAATTGTAAAACCTCTTTAGTCGAAACCTTCAAAGAGATTTATGGTGATAGTTTCAAATTTGAGGGCAATAGAGCGATTGTTGTTGATATTAATGAACCAATCCCTTGGTCAGAATTAAAACACTGTATCGCGCTTTCTCTGCGTTATCATGAGCTGAAAAAACAACCCTTACTGGGAGCATAGTTCAATGAAGAATTGCAAAATCGTTATCCTTGCCCTGTTTACGCTTGTTCCATTTTTCAGTCATGATGCTAATCATGATGTTTTTATGCATATAAAAATCACAAAGTGACATCGTTGCTCGTCTATTGGCTGATGATCTTGATGGCAGTCAGCACCAGAAATTTATACTCAAAACCTCTAAGAAGCACACTAGCTTAATTGCTTCACAATATCGATTTAGCAGAACGGATCAATGATATAAAAGTAGGCGATAAGGTGAAGTTTTACGTTGAATATGAGTGGAGTAAAAAGGAGGAGTCGTGCATTGGATACACAACAATCCTCAAGGTATCATAAAGGCGGTTGGTTAAAACATGCTGGTAATACCTACTAATAAAATAAACTTAACTTGTTTTTAACTGTTTAACTAATGAATTTAAAACTTCACTTATCTCTTTGATCATCTCGCTTGATTTATCAATGTCCAACATATTACTCGTCACTTTATTACTGAGCTGTTCAATTGATCGAGTATTTGTTGCTACATTTTTGATTGTAACTGCCTGTTGTTCAGTTGCAGAAGCAATGCTGCTATTATAGCTATAAATGTTATCAATAATATTGGAAACAGATTGTAGTTGCTGTTGTACTGATAAGCTGTGCTGTGCGCAATCGATAGCGACATCACTTTGTTCTAATACGTAATCGTTCGCTTGCTTAGCTGTGTTTACCAATTGATTAATAATCTCCTGTATCTCATTGGTTGAGTTTGAAGTACGAATGGCGAGTGCACGTACCTCGTCGGCTACCACTGCAAACCCCCTACCTTGCTCACCTGCTCGTGCAGCTTCAATTGCTGCGTTAAGCGCTAACAAATTAGTTTGTTCAGAAACATTGTTAATGACATCTAATACGTTGTTAATAGAGTGTGTATCAGCCATTAGCTGCTTAACAAGCTTACTGAGAGAAAGAATATTATCGGATAATAGTTTGGTTTTCTGTGCTTCAACTTGTAATGCTTTATCAGCGTTAGAAACCAATGTTACTGCTTTATCTGTTTGTTGACAGGTATCGGCTGCGTTTTGGGTAACTTCGTCAAATGAGTTAGAAAGCTCGTTGATTGCAACACTAACTAATTCTGTTTGTTGAAGTTGTTGTTGGCTGCTATTTGAGGCTTGTAAGGTTCGTTTTTGTAAAATATGACTAGCAGATAAAGCTTGTTGAGATTGTTTATGTAATGAAGTGGTTAACCCTTTTAAGTAGTTTTGTAGTTGTAAAATCGCTGAATTAACGCTGTTAAATTCAGAAAATTTACAACTGAGCTTTAATTGGTGATTAAAATTCCCAGTTGCTAGAGCATCAAAAAATGGCAAAAGCATCCTGATAAAGTTAAGCGTTTTAAGCTGTAATAATGTAGATATGATTATCAGTATTATGAACAATAGTAGTGAAATAGAGCCTATTAACTTTACTTGGTTGGTGATCTTTAATTTTTGTTGATCAACCACGCTCGCAAATAATGAAAACTGTTTAGTTACTTTGTGTAGATACAAAGCTAAGTTATCCCGACTTTGCATAGCACGATTTAACATCAGGCTAGTATTAGAGAGTTCTTTTGGGTAACGCCTTGTTAAGCTTTGTAACCTGTTGATATTTTCAATAGCTATATCGATAGTTTGTGGATCATCAAAGCTAAATTCATCAAGCTCTTCTGTTTTTAAAATGCCCAAACTAGGCATGGCAACTAGCCTTTTTAAATTATGTTCAATTAAGCTATTTTCATCGAGTAGGTGTTTTTTAATTTGTTCTTGTTTCTGTTGTAAATAACGCTGACGTAAAATCGAGATCTTTTGTAATCTTTGGCTGATCACTAGTAGCTGTTTTTGATAGCCTATTTTTACCTTTTCACTACTAGTTGACTGAGTTATTAGAATCACCAAGTCATTAATAATGGCCTGCCTTTCCATCTCATTATTAATCATTAATATTTCAGGATCAGCCGCCAGTTTCCCTGCCGCCCTTGCCTGCTGGATTGCTTTTTGCAGTACTGATATGGATGCTGTAATCGCTTGTTTTTGTTCTCTGTTAATCCAGGTAATTGCAGTGTTTTTTATTTTAGATAATTGTTTTTCAGCCTTTTGTAATTTACTGCTATTACCTGAACCTAGGTATTGTTCCAAAGAGAGAGCAATATCAGCCTCTAACTCTGTTTTAATTGAATGGTAGGACTGATTAATTTGGTAGGGTTTATCCATCTCTTGCCATGCCCAAATAATAAAGGCGGTAATGAATAAAAGCAGTATAGCAAGGCAGCTAGAGATGATTTTGGTTAGTAGGTTTACAGACATAATTCCCTCAATAAATGAATCAACGAAGGAATTATAGTTTTTCAATATGGCAGTAATGTTACAGAGTGGTGCAGTGTTATAGACATAAAAAAACCAGCAATAATGCTGGTTTTTGAAGTTAGGTGGCGGAGAAAATTAGATATCTAAGTTTTCTACACGTAGCGCATTATCTTCAATGAAGTTACGACGTGGTTCAACGTGATCACCCATTAATGTGCTGAATAGTTGGTCTGCACCAACAGCATCTTCAATGCGAACTTGTAACATATGACGTGAATTAGGATCCATCGTTGTATCACAAAGTTGGTCAGGGTTCATCTCACCTAGACCTTTGTAGCGTTGAATGTAAAGACCACGTTTAGATTCACTCATCAACCAGTTAACTGCATCGATAAAGTGGCTTACTTCGCGTTTACGCTCACCACGTTGGATATAAGCCCCTTCTTCAAGTAGACCTGTAATTTCAGCACCCACAGAAGTTACTGCTTTATAACCGTCAGAGCCAAAGTACTCTTCATCAAATGTGAAGTGGTTTTCAACACCATGCTTACGTATCGTGAAGATAATATTATTGCTTAACTCATCTTCAGACTGCTCAACGTCAGAACTATAAATAGTCCCTTCAAAATCTTCAGCATTGAGCGTTTCAACCACATCATTTGCCCAGTCAGCAGCAACTGCTTTATCTGCTAGTTGTTCAGTTGTTAATGCTGGCTTGTAGATAAGCTTATCTAATATTACCGATGGGTAACGACGTTTCAAACGAGAGATATTCTCTTGTACTGCACGGTAACGTTGAATCAAGCCTTCTAATGCAAGACCGGAAATACCTGGCGCTTCAGGGTTTACGTGTAAAGATGAGTTTTCCATCGCTAACGTTGTTAAGTACGTTTGTAACTCTAATTCATCTTTAACGTAAGTCTCTTGCTTGCCTTTTTTCACTTTATAAAGTGGTGGCTGAGCGATGTAAATGTAACCATTTTCAATCAGCTCTGGCATTTGACGGTAGAAGAACGTTAACAATAATGTACGAATGTGAGAACCATCGACATCGGCATCGGTCATGATAATGATGCGGTGATAACGGGTTTTCTCTGGGTTATATTCGTCACGACCAATACCACAACCTAATGCAGTGATCAGCGTTGCTACCTCTTGAGAAGATAACATTTTGTCAAAACGTGCTTTTTCTACGTTAAGAATTTTACCTTTAAGTGGTAAAATGGCTTGGTTTTTACGGTTACGACCCTGCTTAGCACTACCGCCAGCAGAGTCCCCTTCCACAATATAGAGTTCAGAAAGTGCCGGATCTTTTTCCTGACAATCGGCTAGCTTACCTGGTAAACCAGCTAAATCTAATGCACCTTTACGGCGTGTCATATCACGTGCTTTACGCGCAGCTTCACGAGCGCGTGCCGCATCAATGATTTTAGAAGTGATGATTTTTGCTTCCGATGGATTTTCCATTAGGAAGTCTTGTAGGTTTTCACCCATCGCACTTTCAACAACCGGACGCACTTCAGATGAAACTAAGCGATCTTTAGTTTGTGAAGAGAACTTAGGATCAGGTACTTTAACAGAGATAACTGCTGTTAGACCTTCACGTGAATCACCACCTTCTGTTGCTGCTTTGTTTTTAGCATTCTTAACTTTTGCTAACTCTTTTTCCATGTAAGCATTTAGTGTACGTGTTAAACCACCACGGAAACCAGTTAAGTGAGCACCACCATCACGCTGTGGAATGTTGTTGGTGAAACAGTAGATATTTTCTTGGAAACCATCGTTCCACTGCATCGCAACTTCAACGCTCATTCCATCTTCACCTTCAACGGCAAAATGGAAGATTTTTTGATGCACAGGTGTTTTGTTTTTATTTAAGAACTGAACAAAAGATTCGATACCACCTTCGTAACAAAAGTGATCGGCTTTATCTTCTTCACGTTTATCAATCAGCTTGATTGATACTCCCGAGTTTAGGAATGAAAGCTCACGTAGGCGTTTAGCTAAAATATCGTAATGGAAAAGTACATCAGAGAAAGTCTCTTCACTTGGCCAAAAACGAATTTCTGTACCCGTATGGTCGGTATCGCCAATAACAGCAAGTGGTGCTTCTGGTTCACCATGGATATAAGTTTGCTGATGAATTTTACCGTGACGTTTCACCGTAAGGCGTAATTTTTTAGACAGTGCGTTTACTACCGAAACACCAACACCGTGTAAACCGCCTGATACTTTATAAGAGTTATCATCGAATTTACCACCGGCATGTAATACCGTCATGATTACTTCGGCTGCCGAAACACCCTCTTCTTCATGGATATCAACTGGAATACCACGACCATCATCGCGTACCGATACACTACCATCGGTATGGATAGTGGTAATTATATCGCCACAGTGGCCTGCTAATGCTTCATCAATTGAGTTATCAAGGATCTCAAACACCATGTGGTGTAGTCCTGTGCCATCATCGGTATCACCAATATACATACCTGGGCGCTTACGTACTGCATCTAACCCTTTTAGTACTTTAATACTTGACGAATCATAACTATTTTCAGTCATAAAGCTTTCACCTATTAGTTTTCTAGTTGTTCTGTAATCAAGCCGTGTTCCACGTGAAACACGCTCTGTTGTTGCGTAAATAGTTTATCGATATTATCAGGTTCGATAACAGTGATAAACAGTTGCGCATCTGAGTCTGTAATATGTTTTGCTAATATCTGTTGTTTGTTCTGATCAAGCTCTGAACTAAAGTCATCTATTAGAAAAATACACTGTTTTTTGTCGATGCTATTAAGAAATGATCCTTGTGCTAATTGTAGTGCGTAAACAAATAGCTTTAACTGCCCGCGTGATAAAACATCTGCAACAGGGTAACCCTCAATTTTAAAGCGAAGATCTGCTTTTTGAGGTCCTGCTGTTGTGTAACCGAGTTGGTTGTCACGCGCAAAATTATCACTCAAGTATTCTGCCAATGATTTGTTTTTTTTATCCCAGCCACAAAAGAATTGGCAACTGATGTCAAAATCGGGCAAAAAATCATTTAAAGTATTTTTTATTAGCGGGTGTAACAACTCAAAATATGATTGCCGTTGTAGGCTAATTTTATCACTTAAAAGACAAAGTTCATTATCCCACAGTTGCAACTCATTGTACGTTTTACATTGCTTTAAAGCGGCATTACGCTGTTTTAAGAGGCGTTTAATACGCGCCCAATTGTTGTAAAAGAGCGGATCATGGTAAAAAACCCCCCAATCAAGGAAAGCACGCCTATTTTTAGGGCTTCCTGTAAGTAAAGTGCTACTTTCCGGGGTGATTAATTGTAATGGTAGATAGTGGGTCAAATTGGCTAATTTCTTAGAAATTGCACCATTTATTTTTAATGTCGAATCCCCATTTTTGGATTTTTGCAATCCGATCGGCGTGACTAAATCCTGCTGATTAATTTCACTGTAAAGTGTAAATTCTTTATGATCGTGTTGTACAATGCGACTGGTTAAATGGCTGCGAAAAGAGCGTCCTAAGCCAAGAAAATAGATTGCCTCTAATAGTGAGGTTTTACCACTGCCATTTTTGCCAACAATGAGGTTTATTTTGTTATTAAAGGTGATATTTGCGCTGTTAATATTACGAAATTGATGGATGACTAGTTTTGAAAGTGACATCAAACAACTCCGGTTTATTTAAGTATATTTTTGCTAGCTTGGCTGCAGAATAGCAAAAGCTGAACGGGGCTCAGCTTATTATTAATGATTATAAACGCATCGGCATTAAGACATAAAGTGAATCATCACTATCGGTAGATTCAATCAAAGTACTATGATCTGAACTACTTAATGTTATCTTAACTTGCTCACTTTTTAGGGTGTTTAATACATCTAAAACGTAACTTACGTTAAAACCAATTTCCAGTGCTTCAGAGTGGTAATTTACATCAATATACTCTTCTGCTTCTTCACGCTCAGGGTTATTAGCGGTAATTTGTAGCAGGTTTTCAGAAAGTGTTAAACGTACACCACGGAATTTCTCGTTGGATAAAATTGCTGCACGGGTAAACGCTTGTTTTAACGAATCGCGGCTTGCTAATAACTCTTTATCACCATTACGTGGAATAACTCGGCGGTAATCAGGGAAGCGCCCATCAACCAATTTAGTGGTAAAGATAAAACCACCAATAATGGCGCGTAAGTTATTTTGACCTATTTGTAGAGTGACATTGTCTTGTTCGTTATCAAGCAGTTTAACCAGCTCTAAAACACCTTTGCGAGGCACGATAATAGATTGTGTTTCTATCGGTTGTGGCAATGTGATTGCCGATGAAGCTAATCGATGACCATCGGTTGCAACGCTACGTAGGGTATTTTCACTGGCTTCAAAGTACATGCCATTTAGGTAATAACGTACATCTTGGCTTGCCATTGCAAACTGAGTGAACTCTATTAGCTTTTTAAACTCACCTTGTAATACAGTTAGTTCAAGTAGGCTATTCCATGATTCAATATTCGGAAAGTCGATAGCTGGTAGTGATGAAAGAAGGTAACGACTACGGCCTGAACGAATAGTTACTTTTTCATTTTTGACTTCAAAAGTAATTTCACATGGATCAGATAAACCACGGCAGATATCCAGCAACTTACGTGCTGGAACAGTAATAACCCCGTCAGTTGAAGCAGTTTGCAGTGGAATTTGAGTGATTAATTCCACTTCTAAATCGGTACCTGTGAGGCTTAATAGTCCCTCTTTTACTTCAAGTAATATATTACCCATGATTGGTAGCGCGGGACGACCACCTGCAACAGAGCCAACCACTAATTGTAGTGGCCGTAAGAAGGCTTCACGTGAGATTGAGAATTTCATGGTTTATACCTTACATCGATAATGTGCGGATCAGGATCTTGTAATCTTCTTGAATATCATTATTTTCGTTGCGCAGTTCAGTCACTTTACGACAAGCATGCAAAACGGTTGTATGGTCACGTCCACCAAATGCTTCACCAATTTCTGGCAAACTATGCTGGGTTAACTCTTTTGCTAATGCCATCGCGATTTGACGTGGTCGCGCAACGGTACGAGTGCGACGTTTTGATGACATGTCGGATATTTTAATGCGGTAATGTTCAGCAACGACTTTTTGAATATTATCAATGGTGGTTTGCTTAGTATGAACTGCAAGCATATCGCGCAGTGCATCTTGTACCAGTGAGATAGTAATGTCTTGACCGGTAAACTGTGCTTTTGCAGAGATATTTGCAATTGCCCCTTCGAGTACGCGTACATCGGTAATGGTAAGGCGTTTAGCAATAAAGAAAGCCACATCGTCAGGTAATGTTAAGCCACGATCTTCTGCTTTACTGATTAAGATAGCAACACGTGTTTCTAATTCTGGTGGATCAATTGGAATTGATAAGCCCCAACCAAAACGAGTACGTAAGCGTTCATCTATACCTTCAATCTCTTTTGGAAAGCGATCACTGGTTAAAATAACCTGCTGATGGCCATCTAACATAGAGTTAAAAGTTTGGAATAATACTTCTTGAGAACGTTCTTTGCCGGCAAAGAAGTGGATGTCATCTATTAATAGTGCATCAAGTGATGCGTAATATTCTTTAAATTGCTCAATGGTATTGTTACGGATAGAGTTGATCATATCCTGTACAAAACGTTCAGAACGAATATAAACCACTTTAGCATCTGGGTTTTCTGAAACGATTGCATTACCTACCGCATGTAATAGATGCGTTTTGCCCAAACCCGGGTGTGCATATAAAAACAGTGGGTTATAAACGCCACCAGGATTTTCTGCAATTTGTTGTGTGGTTGCGATCGCAAAATTATTTGACTTACCTTCAACAAAGTTGTCAAAAGTGAAACGTTTAATTAAGTTGCTTTTATGAGCCACTTCAGGTGCTTTAGCTGCATTTTGCCAAGGTTGACTGGTATTCAACTGTGGTGCAACCGGTGCAGCTACCGTGGGTGCACTTTCAATCGTTTCTGGTTTGCCCACTAAAAGGCGAATCTGAATGCTATGGTTTGGATCTTCTGCTTGTGCAAGTTGCTGGACTTTGCCTTCAATAACATCCATAAAGTTATTGCGCACCCAGTCACTGGTAAACTTATTTGGCGAGTATAAAGAAAGGATTGAATTATTATATGCCGCTTGTAATGGTCGCAACCAGGTACTGAAGTCACTCTTTGACAGTTCATCTTTTAATTGTGCTAAGCACTCTTGCCAAATAGCGAGGGACATGACTAACTCCAGTTGTGAATTTCGGGCGGATAATATTACCGATAAGATCACGATCAATCCACAAGATCATACGATCTTTTTGTAAAAAAAGATCATTAAATCAATTGCACTATTAATAACAGCAATAAATGGCAGTTATAGTGATAATTTTGGTGTATTTAATTTAAACAAAAGTCATAAAGATCACCGATAGATCCTTGCTTATTAATGACGCTTCTATATAATCCCCCCACCCAAACTTTCGAGTATGGCAAGCAATTAATATCTACCTTATTTAAGTGAATGCTTTTTAAGGGAATTATTTAATGTGCGTGAAAGAGGACTCTGTGATTGACTTTTGGTCGATCAATACATAGAATTCGCTCTCTTTTTAATCGGCTAGCATTTTTACTTTGTTATTTTAAGACACTTTTTAAGTTTTCCTAAATCGCAAAATTAAAATATTAGCTACTGTACAGTAATTAACATAAATAAGTGGAAGAGCATGAAACGTACTTTTCAACCTAGTAATCTTAAGCGTAAGCGTTCACACGGTTTCAGAACTCGTATGGCGACTAAAAATGGTCGTAACGTACTAGCTCGTCGTCGTGCTAAAGGCCGCGCAAGCTTAAGCGCATAATTTCCCAGACGTGGTAAATTATTCGTATTCTCGGGAGTTACGTCTGTTAACTCCTGAAGATTTTCAACCTGTTTTTAAAAATGCTATTCCAGCAGTTTCCCCGCACCTAACACTTCTTGCACGAAAAAATACTTTAGATCACCCCCGTATTGGCATGGCTATACCTAAAAAGCATATAAAATTGGCTGTTGGGCGTAATCGTATCCGTCGTGTAGTAAGAGAACAGTTCCGTCATCAACAGCACCAGCTTCCAAATATCGATATTGTAGTTATTGCAAAAGCAGGTATTGCTGATTTATCAAATCAAGAAATTGATAAAGTTTTGGATAAATTATGGCGAAAATTAGTGCAGCGTTGCAGTGGATAGTAATTAAGTTCATTCGTGGTTATCAGTTAATTATCAGCCCGATGATTGGACCTCGTTGCCGTTTTACGCCAACTTGTTCTCAATACGCGATCGAGGCGATAAAATTACATGGAATCGTAAAAGGATGTTGGTTAGCAGCTAAACGTCTTATAAAATGCCAACCTTTAAGTGAAGGTGGTTACGATCCTGTGCCTACTTGTTGTCATAAACAGAGTCATAAAGAAAATCACAAAACAGATTCATAATTACTCAGCAGATAAAAGTTGGCTGTAAATGCTCGGAACTAGGCTCGTTATGTTTAGTTCAAGGCAAAAAACGCAGTTTAATCGTTTAAATGAGTATTTTTTAACGATGAAATAAGCTTAAATAGCGACGACCTAAGTAATTACACTGATTCAATCAATTAAAGAGATTAATAAACGTTATGGAATCCCAACGCAATTTATTATTACTTGCTCTACTATTTGTAAGCTTTTTGCTTTATCAAGCATGGGTTGTAGAACAAAACCCAGCGCCTATTGCTGCACAAACAACTGAGCAAACAACTAAAACGACCTCTTCTGTACCTTCAAGTAGCAACTTTAGTGCAGATGTACCTGCATCTACAGAAACTGCTGCTATAAATAATGAAGTGCCTACTCAGTTACCGACTAACGAGTCTGTAATTTTAGAGAGTGATACATTACGTCTTGCTATCTCGTTAATTGGTGGTGATGTTATCTCTGCTGATCTGCTTGAGCATGATGTTGAAAAAGATTCAGAAACACCTTTCCGAATTTTAGACAGTGGTAATGGTTTCACCTATATCGCACAGAGTGGTTTGATTGGCCAAGGCCCTGACGCAAACAAAAAAGGTCGCCCTTTTTATAGCGTAACAACGGATGAAACAGTTATCTCTGATGGTGAAACGCAAGTTTCTACAGCACTACGTTTTGTAGACGCCAACGGTAATGTATTTACAAAAATATTCACACTGCAACGTGGTGAGTATGTTGTAAATGTAAAATATACTGTTGAAAACAAATCGGATAATGCATTAAACGTACAGTTATACGGTCAACTTAAAGAGACGATTAAAGATTCAGGCACAAATCTGATGATGCCTGTTTATCGTGGCGGTGCTTACTCAACAGCTGAAACGCGTTATAGTAAATACAGTTTCGATGATATGAAGGATCGAACGTTAAGCGAAAATACGAAAGGCGGTTGGGTTGGTATGTTACAGCACTATTTTGCCTCTGCGTGGATCCCTTCTCCTGAGCAAGATAATCACCTTTATAGTAATATTATCCAAGGTAAAGATGCTGCCATTGGTTTTAAAGCACCAATACAAACTATTGCTGCATTTAGTACAGCTAATATTGAAGCAAACCTATGGGTTGGTCCAAAATTACAAGATAAGATGGCTGAAGCTTCAGAGTATCTAGCACTATCGGTAGATTACGGCTGGTTACACTTTATTGCAGAACCACTATTCCAATTGCTATTGTTCTTCCAAAGCATTGTAGGCAACTGGGGTTTAGCAATCATCTTAATTACTTTTACAGTGAAAGGTGCTCTCTACCCACTAACAAAAGCGCAATACACGTCAATGGCAAAAATGCGTTTGCTGCAACCTAAGATTCAAGAGCTACGTGATCGTTACGGTGAAGACCGTCAAAAAGTATCAAAAGCGATGATGGAACTGTACAAAAAAGAGAAAGTAAACCCATTAGGTGGTTGTTTCCCAATTCTATTACAAATGCCTATCTTCATTGCACTATACTGGTCATTAATGGAGTCGGTTGAATTACGCCATGCGCCATTCATGTTATGGATTCAAGATCTGTCGGTACAAGACCCATACTATGTATTACCTATCTTAATGGGTGTAAGTATGTTCTTTATCCAGAAGATGTCTCCGACACAAGTACAAGACCCAATGCAACAGAAAATCATGAAGTTTATGCCGGTAATATTTACCTTCTTCTTCCTATGGTTCCCTGCTGGTCTAGTACTTTACTGGTTAGTAAGTAACATTGTTACCCTTGCTCAACAGACTTATATCTATAAGCAGTTTGAAAAACAGGGCTTGGGCGAGAAAAAAGGCTCAAGTGAAAAGAAGAGTTTGATTGAGAAGAAGTAATTCTCATACTCTTTAATAATTCAAAAGGCGACTATTAAGTCGCCTTTTTGCTTTTAATCATTTGCTCATGAATGGGCTTTAGCCCGTTTATTAAAACATTATTTAGCATGCATTTATGGCATAAATGCCAACCTACTTATCACGTGGGTACGCTTATTCCGACTCAACAGGAAACATTATTATGATCGAAGTAACAGACACAATTGTTGCGCAGGCAACAGCAACAGGCCGTGGTGGCGTGGGTATTATTCGTGTTTCAGGCCCCGATGTTGAGGCAGTGGCAAAGATTATTTTAGGCAAAGTACCTAAGGTGCGTTATGCCGAGTACCTGCCATTTAATGATCAGCAAGGTGACGTATTAGACCAAGGTATCGCGCTGTTATTCAAGGCACCAAACTCATTTACAGGTGAAGACGTTTTAGAACTGCAGGGACATGGTGGCCCTGTGGTGATGGATATGCTCATCAAAGCGATATTAACGATTAAAAATATCCGTAGCGCTAATGCTGGTGAGTTTTCTGAGCGTGCTTTCATGAATGATAAGCTCGATTTAGCTCAAGCTGAGGCGATTGCTGATCTCATTGAAGCAACCTCTGAACAAGCTGCTAAAAGCGCCCTGCACTCTTTGCAGGGGGATTTTTCACTTAAGATTCACGATTTAGTGGAAAGTCTAATTCACCTGCGTATCTATGTGGAAGCATCAATCGATTTTCCTGAAGAGGAGGTTGATTTTTTAAGTGATGGCAAAATAGCAAAAGATCTCTACCAAATTATCGATAACCTTGAGTCCGTAAAAGCACAAGCAAAACAGGGCGCGATTTTACGAGACGGTATGAAAGTAGTCATTGCGGGCCGTCCTAATGCGGGTAAATCAAGTCTTCTTAATAACCTTGTTGGTAAAGAGAGTGCCATTGTAACGGATATTGCCGGCACGACACGTGATGTCATGCGTGAACATATCCATATTGATGGTATGCCACTGCATATTATTGATACCGCTGGTTTGCGTGAAGGTGCTGATGAAGTTGAAAAAATTGGTATAGAGCGTGCGTGGGCAGAGATACAAACTGCTGATCGTGTGCTGTTTATGTTGGACGCAACCACCACTGACTCTGAAGATCCCCACGAAATTTGGCCTGACTTTATCGACAAATTGCCTGACTCAGTTGGTTTAACTGTGGTGCGAAATAAAGCTGACTTAACCGGTGAAACGCTTGAGGTTACCGAAGATCATCAACACCCCGTTTACCGTATCTCTGCCAAAACAGGCCTGGGTATGGATTTACTCAAAGATCACCTTAAAGAGATAATGGGCTATCAAGGTTCAACCGGTGGTGGTTTCATGGCACGTCGTCGCCATTTAGAAGCGATTGATAATGCTGAACGCCATTTGTTTGAAGGTAAAATACAACTAGAAGAGTACAAAGCTGGTGAGTTATTAGCTGAGGAGTTACGCTTAACTCAACAATACCTCAGTGAAATAACCGGTGAGTTTAGTTCTGATGATTTGCTAGGACGTATTTTTTCTAGTTTTTGTATTGGTAAATAGCTGGAAAGTTGCTCTCCTACTCATGAGTAAGTGTTTATTTATTGTTTTATTTATTATTTTTGTTGCTATTGGTAATTGTTATCATTATTATCGGTTTCAAATCAAGACTTAGATCACCTTTTGACATAATTCGGACGCTTGTCACAAAAATGTCATGAAAAAAGAGTAAGCTCTTTTTTGTCAAATGTAACTAAGCTGCAAAACATAATTTGAACCACTATTTATATAATAATAACCTTTAAATTAAACATGGAAGAATCATGAAAAAAACTCTATTAGCAACAGCAATCTTATCGGGCCTAGTTTCTGCAACTGCAGGTGCTGCAACTGTATACGACCAAGACGGCACTACACTGAAAATCGGTGGTCGTGCTGAAGTTCGTGGTCTATTTGCAGACTCTGTTGATGGCACAATGCAAGATAAAAGCCGTGCACGTATTAACTTCGGTGGCGAAACTCAAATTTCTGAAAACCTAACGGGTTTTGGTTTCATGGAATATGAAATTAAACCAGGTGCTTCTGATGTTTCTAACCGTTACCTATTTGCTGGTATCGGTACTCAAGTTGGTGATTTCTCTTACGGTCGTCAAGATACTGCTAACGTTCAAATTTCTGATTTCACAGATATCGCGTCTAACCACTCAGGTCAACAGCAATACATTGGTAGTGCATCAGATAAAGAGAGTAATACATTCCTTTACTCTGGTACATTTGCAGATGCATTAACAGTACAAGTTGATTACATTGCACAAGATAAAAAAGACATGGATGCATTTGGTATCTCTGCTGCTTACGCATTTGATTTTGGTTTAGACCTTGGTGCTTCTTACTCTGACCAAGATGAAGCAAACCAAGCTACTTTAGGTGCTGCTTACTCTTGGAACAGCCTATACGTTGCTGCTACATATGCATTGGGTGAACTTGATGCAAACACTGACTTCACTTCTTTAGAAGCTGCTGTTCAGTACAAATTTACTAAAGAGTTCCGTTTAATGGGGATTCTTGGTATGGCTGAGAACGAAACTGGAAGTGTAACTTCAGACGAAGAAGATTTCTTCGCTCTTGAAGCACAATACCGCTTCAACAAATCTATCCGTACTTTTGCTTCTTACAAGTTAAATAACTTAGATGAAGATAAAGTTGGAACAAAAGCAGCTGAAGACGAGCTAATGGTTGGCCTACGTTACAACTTCTAATCACCTTAATTTAAAATTAAGTGATAAAGATCCCAGCTTAGGCTGGGATTTTTTTGTCTCAATATTACTTGTAAACAACCAGTTATCAATGGCTTAAAGAAAGATCCTTTTTGAGTGAATAGTAACCTGTGAGAGATCGACCATTACAAGCAGGAGAGATAGTGGTAAAAAATCGCTAATTTTTCTTACCAGAATTAATGGTTTCACTGTAACTTACTGATTTTTATGGGGTGTGGTGTTTTTGATGTTTCGGTGAACTGTTTTTAATGGTTTTTATGCACTTAATTAGTTGGTGAGCATCGTATTATAACTTTCGTAAACACGGGGCGGCTTACAGGATGTAAGTTTCAACGGATTACACTGTCAGGATGACAAGTTGGACATTCTCAGGATGAGGAGTGATAAAACAGGATGTTTTATCGTTAAGGACGACAAAGGAACAAACTACAGGATGTAGTTAAGGAACACCTTTCAGGATGAAGGGAATATAATAACTAGGATGGTTATTATTAGTCAGGATGACAAGTGAAGGACACCTCCTAAGGAAAGGGAGATGATTGATAAACAGGATGTTTATCTAATACGGATGTATAAATGGATGTGCCCAATGGATTGGGAAGTGGACGCCTAGATAGGCATAGTCAAAAGGATGCGAAGCAGGGAGCACCAACTATCACGGACCAGATAGAGTGACTAAATTAAGGGCAGCTTCGGCTGCCCTTTTCATTGCCAGTAATAAAAAGTTCAACCCCCTGCAAACAACTTTCTTTCTATTTCAAATAGAGTGACTAGCTTAAGTATTCAGTCAGCTTCGGCAACGCTTTTTATTGTCAGTAAGAAAAAGTTCAACCCCCTGCAAACAACTTTCAAACACCTTTCTTTCTATTTCAAATAGAGTGACTAGCTTAAGTATTCAGTCAGCTTCGGCAACGCTTTTTATTGTCAGTAATAAAAAGTTCAACCCCTGGAAACAACTTTCAAACACCTTTCTTTCTATTTCAAATAGAGTGACTAGCTTAAGTATTCAGTCAGCTTCGGCAACGCTTTTTATTGTCAGTAAGAAAAAGTTCAATCCCCTGCAAACAACTTTCAAACACCTTTCTTTCTATTTCAAATAGAGTGACTAGCTTAAGTATTCAGCCAGCATCAGCAACGCTTTTTATTGTCAGTAAGAAAAAGTTCAACCCCCTGCAAGCAACTTTCTTTCTATTTCAAATAGAGTGACTAGCTTAAGTCTTCAGTCATTAGTTTAAAACTCACCCTGCAAAATTTTCCAAAATATGAATAACTTTTAAGCTCCCTTAATGGTAGCTAAGAAGGCAATCTAGCTAGCAACTAACCTCCCTTGTTAACTCCGTCACATATATATTTAGGTTGAAATTAGAACTAAAAACGACTTGTAAGAGATCGACTATTCTGTTGTTGGGTGATCGTGCTAATAAATAATTAATTTCACTATCAGAAAAATAATTTAATGTATAACTTATTGAATTGTAGGTGAATATGTTTGTTTGATTAAAACTCTATCTAACTTGCTGTGTCTCGTCACAGAAACTAGGTAGTGCAAACGGGTATTATTTATTTCGTAGAGAGCAGGTACGGTTTTACAGGAAGTAAGACATTAACGAATCCACTCTTTATAAATTGTCAGGATGACAAGTTGGACATTCTCAGGATGAGAAGTGATGAAACAGGATGTTTTATCGTTATGGACGACAAAGGAACAAACTACAGGATGTAGTTAAGGAACACCTTTCAGGATGAAGGGAATATAATAACTAGGATGGTTATTATTAGTCAGGATGACAAGTGAAGGACACCTCCTAAGGAAAGGGAGATGATTGATAGACATGATGTTTATCGTATACGGATGTATAAATGGAAGCACCCAATGGATTGGGAAGTGGATGCCTAGATAGGCAAGTCAAAAGGATGCAAGCAGGGAGCATCAACTATCATGGATTAGATAGAGTGACTAAATTAGGGCAGCTTAGGCTGCCCTTTCCTTTGCCTGAAATAAAGTTTCTGAGTTATTAGTTTTAAACCTTCTGTTTGTAATAGCCTCAATAACAGCCTTTCTATAGCCAATGTGTGACGAACTATATGTTCAGTCAGTTTAGGCTGCCCTTTCCTTTGCCTGAAATAAAGTTTCTGAGTTATTAGTTTTAAACCTTCTGCTTGTAATAGCCTCAGTAACAGCCTTTC
>Ga0209395_1002606_pt1 | contig 23213 bp, 21 predicted proteins | sample GOMGulsemesocosm_3_FD_184635 | JGI IMG/M metagenome (GOLD analysis project Ga0209395, IMG submission 184635) | Methane-oxidizing microbial communities from mesocosms in the Gulf of Mexico - GOM9D Gulf of Mexico (SPAdes) (version 2) | ecosystem: Environmental > Aquatic > Marine > Cold seeps... | reverse complement strand
AGCGTTGCTTCTTGGGCACTAACTTTCCAGGGTTGACCTTCCTTTTGCGGATATAAAGTGTAATTGGGTAATTCAAAGTAACTTACTTCCAAGTCAGCATAATGCTCCATTCGTTCTGCTTCGATGGTATGTGATAATAAACCTAGGTCACTGTAAATTTTGCTTTTTAGTTTTTCTGCAATAAAGTCAGGGCGCTGCTCATTTACAATTAATGTATCTTGCTCCATTGATGCACTGCGCCACTCAATAATGCCATACACTAAAGCGCTAAGCAGTAAGACAAATAGCGCGAGGCTATTTAATCTATTCATAAACTAGCGCCTTTCGCGTTAGCTAAGCTGTTCTGGCTTTGCATAATTAAGTCACAAGTTTCCCGAACTGCGCCAAAGCCGCCACGGGTAAAGGTAGTATAATCAGCACCGCGTAGTACAAGAGGATGGGCATCTGAGACCGCAATACCCAAGCCTACTGCTTCAATACAAGTTAAGTCTGGTACATCATCACCTATATAGGCAACTTGGTTAATTTCAAGGCCTAATTGCTTTATTAGTGTTATTAGAGCGGGTAATTTATCTTCTTGGCCTTGAATAATGTGTGCAACATTAAGCGCTTTCATACGATTTGCCACGATAGCAGAGTTTCTACCGGTAATAATGGCAACATCCACGCCACTCGCTCCTAGCGCTTTTATGCCAAAGCCATCTTTGGTGTGAAATGCTTTTAACTCTTCGCCATCATTGCCTAAATATATTCGGCCATCAGAAAATACGCCGTCTACATCACAAACCAGTAATTTTATTTGCTGGGCTTTAGCTAATATATCGTCTTGTACATTACCATATAAAGTATTCATTAAAGCACTCCTGAGCTTAATAAATCATGCATATTCATCGCACCAACAGGCTGTTTATTACTATCAACAATGATGAGTCCGTTAATTTTTTTATCTTCCATTATTTTTAAGGCTTGTGCAGCGAGCATATCACTTTGTGCAACTTGCGGGTTATGTGTCATCACAGTGGTAATACTATCTGTGTGAATGTCTATTTTATTATCAAGCACCCTGCGCAAATCACCATCAGTAAATAGGCCAACTAGCCGATGGTGCTGATTAACTATAGCAGTCATGCCTAAGCCTTTTAGAGACATTTCTACCAAGGCATCTTTAATCAACGCATGTTCAGAAACAATTGGGACTCTTTCTTCTTTATGCATTATATCGCTAAGGCGTAATAATAAACGCTTGCCTAAACTACCACCGGGGTGAGATAAGGCAAAATCATCAGCGGTAAAATCACGTGCATTTAATAGTGCAACGGCTAATGCATCACCCATTACTAAGGTCGCAGTTGTGCTTGATGTTGGTGCTAGACCAAGTGGACAAGCCTCTTCAGATACTTTGATGCAAACGTGGGTATCGGCCAATTTTGCCAATGTTGATTCATTATTACCTGTCATTGAAATCAATTTAGCGCCGATGCGCTTGATGACGGGGATAATAGCGAGTACTTCACTAGTCTCCCCTGAATTAGAGATAGTTAAAACAACATCACTACTGGTAATCATGCCTAGGTCACCATGACTTGCTTCACCGGGATGAACAAAAAATGCGGGTGTACCTGTACTGGCAAGAGTTGCGGCTATTTTTCCGCCGATATGACCTGACTTGCCCATGCCAATAACGATAACTCGGCCTTTGCAATGAAACATGAGTTGGCAAGCAAGTTCAAAACTATCATCTATGTATTGCACTAATTCAGCAATTGCTTGCCGTTCAATTTCAATAACATTCTTAGCTAACTGTTTGAAATTTTTCATTATGATTGATTTACATCAGTCCTTTTTATGATAATTGACTAAAAAGTAATACTTGATAAGCAATAAAGCTTAACAGTAACAATACGCCCTTTGCACGGGTAATTCTAAATGCACCCATCTTGCGACTAAAACATAAAACAAATAACAATAAAGTAACTCCTAACATATAAGGAGCATCTCTACTGGCTGCTAATGCATCTATATTGCCTGGCGCTATGAGTCCTGCAAGTGGTAGTACGGCCAAAATATTAAAGATATTTGAGCCTATAATATTACCCAATGCTAAGTCATCTTCTTTTTTGATAATGCTCATAATACTGGCAGCTAGCTCTGGCAAGCTGGTACCAATGGCAATAATGGTTAAGCCAATAACTAAATCACTAATACCAAATGCTTTAGCAATAAATACAGAAGAATCAACTAAAAAGCTCGCACTTAATGGTAATAAAATGATACCAACAGTTAGCCATAGTAGGGATAGCTTCATGCTAACGGCTTCAGCAACGTCTTGCTCCGCCTCAATAATCAAAGGATCATCGCTGGGTTTACCCTGTGTTTTCTTTATCGTGATAACCAGCAGGGCAATGATGTAAATAGCAAAGCCAGACATTAAAATAATGCCTTCTAAAAAGCTAAAGTGGTTGTCGGAAAGTACCCAGTAACCTAAAGCTGTAACCGCTAAAATGAGTGGGATTTCGCGTTTAATTGTTTGTGATGAAACGGTTAAAGGTTGTAATAAAGCGGTAATACCAAGAACTAAGGCAATATTGGTAATGTTTGAGCCGATAGCGTTACCAACGGCGGTATCTGGATTGCCCTGCAGTGATGCCGTAGCAGCTACCATCATCTCAGGTGCAGAAGAGCCCATGGCGACAATCGTTAAACCAATTATCATGGGGGAAATGCCTAAATTTCTTGCTAATGAAGAAGCACCAAAGACAAATTTGTCGGCACTCCAAACTAAAGCCACAAGGGCGATAAGTAATATAAAAATTTGTTCTAGCATTAATGACTCCGAAGTTAAGGTTAAATTGTCGCTGGTTGTAGCGTAAAAAAGAAGTAAATAATGATAACAAAACGAAAAAACCATACTTTTGTCGCTCTTTTAAGCAAAAACGATCACTTTCTTACAAATTAACCCCAGCTTTTTACATTTTTTACTGTGTTATTGGTTTATTTCTAATGAAGAATTTTTATTGCTCAGGTAAAATTACCATCTATTCAAAGAATTCTTATTGCGGATTTAGGCAATATCAAACAGTGACGTTGAACAATGATAAACTCTGCACCTCAAGCAAACTTGGTTGAAATTGAAAACCTTACCTTTACACGAGGTGAGCGAGTTATTTATGACGACATCAGCTTGTCAATTCCTCAAGGAAAAGTTACCGCAATCATGGGCCCAAGTGGTATTGGAAAAACAACATTACTTCGTTTAATTGGTGGTCAAATAAAACCTGATAGCGGTAATATTCTTTTTGCCGGTAAAAATATCCCGTTGCTTTCACGTGCTGAACTGTATGAAGCACGTAAAGACATGAGCATGCTTTTTCAGAGTGGCGCGTTATTCACTGAAATGAGTGTTTTTGATAACATTGCTTTTCCTATTCGTGAACACACTAAGTTATCCGAAAATTTAATTGAAAAAATTGTATTAATGAAGCTTGAAGCTGTCGGTTTGCGTGGTGCTAGGCATTTACAACCGAATGAACTTTCTGGTGGTATGGCTCGAAGAGTTGCTTTAGCACGTGCAATTGCATTAGATCCTGAACTTATTTTGTACGATGAGCCTTTTGCTGGACAAGATCCTATCTCAATGGGGGTTATTGTTCGATTAATACGTTCGTTAAGTGATGCGCTGGGTTTAACTTCTGTCGTGGTATCACATGATGTGCCAGAAGTGATGAGCATCGCCGATTATATTTATATCGTAGCCGAAAAGAAAATCATTGGTCATGGTACTCCTGAGCAAATACGTCAAGACCCGTCACCCTTAGTACAACAGTTTGTACAGGGGGAGGCTGATGGTGCTGTTCCTTTTCATTATGAAGCACCAGCTTATCGTGATGAACTCATAAAAACCTCTTAAGGAATAGTCAATAAATGAAACTTTTTCGAACTAGTAAAAATCGAGGCGAGCAGTAGTGCAGCAATTACAGTTTTTAGGCAAACAAACGCTCGATATTATCAGTGGTTTAGGCCGCGCGGTAATATTGTTAGTCTCTGCGTTGATTCATGTACCTAATATTCGAAAGGGTACACCTTTACTTATGCAGCAACTATATAGTGTTGGTGTATTATCCTTATTGATTATTGTCGTATCGGGCACATTTATAGGCATGGTCTTAGCATTGCAGGGCTATACCATTCTTGTTGGTTATGGTGCTGAAGCGAGCCTAGGGCCTATGGTTGCGTTATCGTTATTACGGGAACTTGGCCCTGTGGTTGCTGCCTTATTATTCGCAGGTCGTGCCGGTTCTGCCCTTACCGCAGAAATAGGTTTAATGAAAGCGACTGAGCAGCTATCGAGCCTAGAAATGATGGCGATTGACCCATTAAGACGAGTTGTTGCACCGCGCTTCTGGGCTGGTTTTATCAGTTTACCATTGCTGGCGGCAATATTCTCTATGGTGGGAATACTTGGCGCTCATGTGGTTGGTGTTGATTGGTTAGGTGTTGATGGAGGGACTTTTTGGTCGGTAATGCAAGATCAAGTGGACTTTGAAAAAGATATCCTAAATGGCATTATCAAAAGCATCGTATTTGCTTTTGTTGTTATGTGGATTGCCGTTTACAAAGGGTATGATTGTGAACCAACCTCAGAAGGGATTAGTCGTGCGACAACTTCTACTGTGGTTCAATCTTCATTATTGGTATTATTTTTAGATTTTATTTTAACGGCGTTGATGTTCGTAAAATAACGGCCAAAAATGGTAGTTTCGGTTAGAAGTTAATTATTGAATTTTTTATTACAAGGCGTTGGTGAAAGACATGGTGTCTAAAAAAGTAGAATTGTTAGTAGGATTTTTTGTTGCATTAGGGCTTGGTGCCTTATTAATGTTGTCATTAAAGGTAGCCAATACGGGTATTGGCGGCGGTGGCGATAGTTATCAGCTTTTTGCTAAATTTGACAATATTGGCGGATTAAAAGTTCGTTCTCCGATTAAAGTGGGCGGTGTTGTTGTTGGCCGTGTGAGTAATATATCGCTCGACGAAGAAGACTATACACCTGTGGTAACTCTAGAAATATATACACAATATGATCAGTTTTCTGAGGCTACTTCAGTGGCAATCTTAACTGCTGGTTTATTAGGTGAGCAGTATTTAGGTGTACAGCCTGGCTTTGTTGATGAGTCAGTAGATACTTTACAACCAGGTGACTTCATCGAAGATACCAAGCCTGCGTTAGTACTAGAAGAGTTAATCGGACAATTTTTATTTAGCCAAGGGAGTGGTGATGAGTAAGTTAGTGAGTAACACCAAGCGGTTTAACCGTAAATTTTTTTGCAGCCTCGCAATTTGCCTTGCATTGAGTCATAACGCTATTGCTGCTAGTGGGGAAGAGGGTAGTAATTTGGCTTCCCAAGCAACTCATTTACCAGCAGAGGCGACTCAGTTACCTTCTGAACCAACTAGTCTGCTGGTAGATCAAAGTAGCCCTTATAAAATGATACAAGGTGCTGCAAAGCATACTTTTCAACGATTTGCTAATGAACAACAAGCTATTAAAGCAAACCCTAACCTCCTAAAGGACATAGTTCGTGAAGAACTGATGCCCTATATTAATTATAAATACTCGGCCTTTAAAGTTATTGGTAAACACTTAAAGAAAACAACTGACGAAGAACGTCGTGCTTTTGTGCCTGTTTTTCGAGAGTATTTAGTCACCTCTTATGCACAAGTATTTACCTTGTATGATAATCAAGCTGTTGAATTTGCTCCTGAAAGATCATTTGAAGGAAAAAGAATTGTTGCGGTCGGTTCTCGAATTATTATGCCTGGCAGAGACAATATTGATGTTTCTTTTAAAGTGAGACTCAATAAAAAAACCAAGCATTGGCAAGCGTTTGATATGGTTGCAGAAGGCGTTAGTTTACTTGATTCGAAACAAGCAGAGCTGGGTAGTATTATCAGACAAAAAGGCTTACCTTATGTTACCGAGCTACTGAAAAGAAAAAGTACTAGGGATATTGTTTTTAAAAACCGAGCAGCAAAAGATAAAAATACTGCGGTCGAAAAAGAACAGCAGGGATAAATTGTGAGTATAGCGAATATAGTCCTTAATCATGGTATTCTTATCATTAGTGGTGAGCTAACTCGCCACAGTGTTGTGCATATAAAAAGCACAGAGTATGTTCTTTGGTTTGAACATGGTGCAGTTAAAGTAGACTTAAGCCAAGTTAGTAAGGCTGATACTGCGGGTCTTGCTTGGCTATTTTACCTATTAGAACAGGCTGCTACTTTTACTTGCCAGTTGAGCTTTTGTAATGTGCCAGATAAATTAACCAAACTAATTGCCTTAAGTGGTGTCAATGGCCTCTTGCCTCTTGACCATAAAATGTGATTAGTCACACAAAATAATGACAAAGGAGACTCCCTTGGAAGTGAGTGAGATTGAAGAATTAGTAAGTAAGTTAATAAATGATGTTCTTGAGCTTGATGAACTACATGTTAAATTCGACGGCTCTCAATGCCGTATCAATGCTGTAAGTGATATGTTTGATGATTTAAGCCGTGTTAAACGTCAACAAGCTGTGCTTAAACCACTCGCTGATATTATTAAAGATGGCACTATTCACGCCGTGACCGTAAAAACATTTAATAAAGCGCAGTGGCAACGCGATAAATTATTTAACAGTTAACTTGTTATATAGTAGCAATTGTTACTAAATTGTATTTTTGATGCCTAGCTTTTTATTGCTGGGCATTTTTGTGTATACTGATTCGATATTTTTTAACCCTTTTTAATAAGTAGTAGATATTTTGGACGCATTTAAAGTTATTGGTGGTAAACCACTTCGCGGTGAAGTTGTGATCTCTGGAGCAAAAAACGCTGCTCTTCCTATTCTAATGTCGGCACTTTTATCTAAAACGCCTATCATTTTTAGCAATGTGCCTAAGCTTAATGACATATTAACAACCGTTAAGTTATTAGGTCAGCTAGGTGCTAAAAGTGAATGGCTTAGTGAAGACAAGTTGATGATCGATGCAAGCAGTATTGATACTTGTCGTGCCCCATATGACTTAGTCAAAACAATGCGCGCTTCTATTTTAGTGTTAGGACCCTTACTTGCTCGCATGGGCCACGCTGAGGTTTCTCTTCCTGGCGGCTGTGCTATTGGTGCAAGGCCGGTAAACCTTCATATTCAAGGTTTGAAGCTGATGGGTGCAGATATTACTGTTGAAGACGGTTATATTGTTGCAAAAAAACAAGGTCGCTTATCGGGCGCAACCATATTCATGGATACGGTGAGCGTTACTGGCACAGAAAACTTGATGATGGCCGCCGCATTAGCTGATGGCAAAACTGTTATTGAAAATGCAGCGCGTGAACCTGAAATTGTTGATTTGGCAAATTGCTTAACTAGCATGGGTGCTAAAATTAGTGGGGCAGGTACTGATACTTTAACCATTGAAGGTGTTAGTGAGCTTTGTGGCACAGAATATAGAGTAATGCCAGATCGCATTGAGACAGGTACCTTCTTAGTTGCTGCAGCAGTAACTCAAGGGCATATCAAATGTTTAAATACTGATCCAAGTGCATTAGAAGCCGTCTTATGTAAACTACAAGAGGCTGGCGCTACAGTCACCACAGGTGACGATTGGATTGAGCTTGAAATGTCAGGACCAGCTAAGGCGGTTAATGTTAGAACGGCGCCTCATCCTGCTTTCCCTACTGATATGCAAGCACAGTTTATGACGATGAATGTATTAGCTGAAGGTACAGCTACTGTTATTGAAACTATTTTCGAAAATCGCTTTATGCATGTGCCAGAATTGCAACGTATGGGCGCTGATATCACTTTAGAAGGCAATACAGCCATTGTTAAGGGCGTAACGAGTCTTAATGGTGCTCAAGTGATGGCTACTGATTTACGTGCTTCAGCAAGCTTAGTGATTGCTGGTTTAGTTGCTAAATCACCGACACAGGTTGATCGTATTTATCATATTGACCGTGGTTACTTATGTATTGAAGGTAAGTTACAAGGTTTGGGTGCAGATATTACTCGTATTAATGCGGATTGATTACCTTAGCTGTTATTGATTTATAACAGGGCAGTAATTTATAAATAAAAAGGCTAGTACTTGTTAAGGTACTAGCCTTTTTTGTCTCTGAATAATAGCCTAGGCTTCGAGATTAACTGTGTATTAAAAACAGCTATAAACTAACCTTAAAGCTTTATAAGCCTGAGTCATGTTTAATAGTGAGGCTACGTTTATGAAAGTCATCATTATAGGCTGATAACTTTGCTTTTAATGCAAACATAAAAAAGCCTGACATATGTCAGGCTTTTTAGTTATTAAAGAGCTAAATGATAGAACAACCTAGCATATTACTAGTTTGGTAATTGCGCATAGGAGCTATTGCCCCAACACTGCAGACCACTGTTATCAATAGCACAAGTCATATATTGCCCAGCAGTTACTGAAGTCGGGTTCACTAAAGCATCTACACCACTAGGTAATGTATTTTGGCCATAGGTATTCCCCCCCCAACAAACCACTTCATTGCCAGTGCTTTTGTTATCAATGGCACATGCGTGCTGCAAACCAACGGAAACTTGCTGTGGATCTTCCATAGTAGGTATTGTTGTTGCAATAAAGCTAGGGGTGCCCCAACAGCTGACACCATTATCATCAATAGCACAAATGTTTTGATCCAGGCCAACAGATAAAGTTGATGGGTTGGTTAAGGCTGGTGGTACCGTTAGGCTATTAGCGGTGTACCCCCAACAGGTAACACCATTATCATCAATAGCACAGGAATTATATCTACCAGTGAATACTTTGTTAGGGTTAGTTAGTGTATTGGGTACAGTTGTTTGAGCTTGTCCATTATCACCCCAACATTCCACGCCGTTATCACCTAGAGCACAGGTATGTCTGAATCTAGCGCTTACATCTGCAACATTGGTAAGTGTTACCGGTATTGTGGAATTACCGTAAAAATCACTTTGCCCCCAACATTGTAGGCCGCTATCATCAATAGCGCAAAAATGCTGTTCACCTACTGCCATAGCGGACGGATTAGTCAACTCAGGCGTAGTATTATCTGTGATAATACTACCACTTTGCCAGCAAAGCAGATCGCTTGTTTTTAAACCACAAATTCTAGTACTACTTGCTCTTACTTCAGTTATGCCTTGTGCAGTAGATAAGTTAGTAATAGTGTAATCTTGAGTATAGTTATTAGCCGTGTCCGTTAGTGTTAACGTAGCTGTACGGTTGCTGCTAATACCACTAACACGGTTAACTGAAATTGCTGTACCCGAACTATTACTTAACGTTGCTACGGTTGTATCGTCGATAGCCCATGAATAGCTTGGCGTATCACCACCAAACGATACGGCAGTTAACTGAATTGATGGTGTACTAGCAGATACTTCAAAGTTAGTTGTATTTGAGTTTGCTGAAACTCCGGTACCAAGTGAGATATTTTTAACTAGCGTGGTAACTAGGTTGTTATCCATTACGGTAACTACCGCAGAGCCACCTGTTTTATTCGCAGCTAATGTGAAAGTATAAGCTGTCTCATCGGCATTAGCTGTCCCAACTAAAGCACCATCAGCATTCGTTATTGTCCAAGTATAATCTGCAGTGTCATTGGTCCAGAATGTTTTTGCGCTAACCGTTAACTCACCAGAACTAAGGTAGTCAGGACCTGATAGTTTAAACTCAGGGTCTAAGTCGTTTAAGTTATCAGCACTAAAAGTTAGCGTCCAGTAGTCACTACAGCCCTCAACAAAAGTAAGGCCTAAAACCTCTTCACCAACGGCCACATCACAAGTGGTATTGTCAAGAGCTTTGACGGTTACTTCAATAGTACCAGCTCGGCTTGGTGTAGCGTAGTATATGATATATAAACCATCATCCACTTTATCAGCTTCAGCTTTAGCTTCTGCTAAAATACCAGAAAAGGCTGAAAAATCAGCTGGAGTATAAACACGCTTAGCACCAACAATATCTTGTAAGTCTGTTACCGCTGTTGCTGATGAGTCACCAACAAAAATGGCGAAAACCGACTTGTTATCTACCGCATCAATTGCATGTTGTTTTTCTCTTATTCCAGAAGTATCTTTACCATCGGTTACCACTATCATGGCACCCGTACGAACTTGTTCAATGCTAAAGCTATCTGTCCACTTACTAGCTCCTTGCTCGATTGCACCGTAAAGGTTAGTTGAAGCAGATCCACCGACAATACCATCGATTCCAGCAATTAATGTATTGATGTTATTGGTTGCCGTTACTACAGTGCTGACACCACTATCAAAGGTATAAATAGCAACGGTTTGGTTGGCATCTATTAGTGAGTCTCCAGTAATAGGATCTCGAATAATATTTTTAACCGCTTCCTTCATATCTTCAATATTTTCAGGTGTTAAGCTTGATGATACATCCAACATAAAGACGGTTGAAAAAGTGAAATTATCATTAGCCGTGACTTTTTCTAATTCTAAGAACGATTCACGTGGAGAAAGCTCTTCGTTATCTTGCAATACTTGAAAGTTAGCAAGTGTTAAGTCATTAACACCATCGCCAGTAAAGCGGTCAACAACCTTAAAGCCCCATTCAACAATCGGTTTTGGCGTATTTATTTCTAAATTGCTAAATTTGAGCATGTTCCACGCCGTAGGCGGTAAACATTTTACCACTACATTGGTGATATTTTCACTTACTATAGTGCCTTCACCTTGTTCTACTGTACAAGAATATGTGTCAGGTGAAGTGGTCACTGTGACAGCATAAGTAGCATCGGTTAAGAAACCAGTTAGGAAAGTGAAATTGGCTACACCACTTGTGGTGATAAGTTCTTCGCTGCCGTTAAGGCTTAAGGTAGCTGTTTCACCGTTAAGGCCTTCAATGGTACCACCAACAGAATAACCAGCCGCACAATTAACGGCTACATTTTCAATATTTGCTGCTGCGATAGTACCAGTGGCATTTGTGATACTACAAAATACACCGACCGGTTGACTTGCCACAGACACTTCATAAGTTCCGGTATCTGCAACTTTAGTAGTAAAGGTTAATGTTGTTGCATCAGCAGCAATTGTTAATGTTTCTGAGGCGCCTAATGTAAGTGTTAAACCATCAGCGGTTAAACCTGAAACTGTACCTGAAATCGTGTAGGTCGTTGCGGTTCCGCCTCCGTCGCTAGTAGTTGTGCTCGTACCACCACCACCGCCGCCACATGCAGCAAGGCCGAATGCCAGCATACTAGCTGCCAATATATGTATTTTTTGTTTATTCATTAAAATCTCCAGTTTTTAACAATAGCGTTACTGCGTTATAGTACAGAGGAACAATACCTTAGTAGTCAAGGGTAACATTTAATCACATTTTTTTCCAGATTGTTAAATAAACACGAGCAAGGTTTGAGACGTTAATGTAAGAAGAGTTATTCTAAACGGGGGAGTGGTATGGGAAAAATAGTTTGTTAGGAAATTGTACAAACGTTCTTTTCAAAAACAAGACAACAAAAAAGGACATCCTTTTCAGGTATGTCCTTTTCTTACTTCATGTTAGTTAGCTAATAGCTATCTAACAAAAACATCCGCTATTAAAGAGCAACGATGTTTTCAGCTTGAGGGCCTTTTTGACCGTCAGTAACTGTGAATTCAACTTTTTGACCTTCAGCAAGAGTTTTAAAACCGTCACCAACGATAGCGTTGAAGTGAGCAAAAACGTCTGGGCCGTTTTCTTGCTCGATGAAACCAAAACCTTTAGCTTCGTTAAACCATTTTACTGTACCAGTAGTAGTAGACATAATAGTCTCCTTTATATTTAAGAGTAATTTTGCAACCAGATTTTGCTAAAAACAAAATAGGTAGCGGGTTTGCTAAAAAGAGTTGCTATTACTTATAAATCAGGACGTGTTACAGATATCTTATCTTACTAAGCATGAGATAACATCGAAATGGTGTACAAAAATATATAAACTAACTTCAAGCGGGGTGCATTATATACCAAGTAAGGTACATGTCAACTATAAGAATGGCTAAAGCTGCAAAAGTAAATGGAATTTACTGCTTGCAGCTTACTTTTCGAGACGTTTAACTTGTTAAAGTTTGAATTCTTGCACAGATTGCTGCAGTTCCTCAGCTAAGCGAGCAACTTCACTGCTTGATGTTGCTGTTTGCTGTGAGCCTGCAGTTGTTTGTTCAGCTATGGTAACAATTGATTCAAGGTTTTCACTTATTTCATGGGCGACAACACTTTGTTCTTCAGCAGCGGTGGCAATTTGTGTACTGCGGTCAAATGCTTCATGTACAGCATGAGTTATTACCTCAAGTGCTTGATCGGCCTCTTCACTTTGTTTGACACAATCGCTTGCTTTAGATTTACCTGCATCCATTACTGTCACGGCTTTACCTGCGCCAGTTTGTAATGCTTCGATCATTGTTTGAATTTCAGAGGTCGATTCTTGGGTTCTACTTGCGAGTGTACGTACTTCATCAGCAACAACGGCAAAACCTCGACCTTGCTCACCAGCTCGGGCGGCCTCAATGGCTGCATTTAATGCCAGTAAGTTGGTTTGCTCGGCAATACCGCGAATAACATCTAAAATGCCACCGATTGAAGCACTGTCTTGTTGCAATTGATTAATTACCTGAGCTGCATCATCTACTTCACTGGCAAGTAATTCGATAGTTTGACGGTTTCTCGCTGAAATACCTTTAACCCGTTCAGCTTCGTCATCGGCATGTTTAATTTCACCTAAGGCATCGTTTGCACTTGATAGAACACTTTGCGAGGTGCTGCTCATTTCAGTTGTAGCAGATGCTGCTTGTTCAACTTGATTTCGTTGTTCTTCAATAGCCGTGGTACTTTGTGCGGTAACGGCTGATGTTTGCTCTGCCGCAGCAGCAAGCTGAGCGGAGCGATTTACAATACTTTCGATTAAGTTACGTAAGCTATCAATAAGTAAATTACAGTTTCTTGATAGTTGAGCAAATTCATCTTTGCCACTTTCATCAAGTTTCATTGATAAGTCGCCTGATGCAACAATGTTCAGCATCTCATTAACGCGCGCTAATGGACGAGTAATACCTACAAGGGTGATTCGGGCAATAATAAGGGCAACGACGATTGAGATAAGCATAATTATTGTGGTTTGAGTGCTACCACTGCTTACCGAGTCTTCAACTAATTGACTCGCTTTAATTGTGGTTTGATTAGCTAGTTCAATTTGTTTGTCTAATACTCTATTAACTTGCTCTGCCATTTTTTCTTCTTGTAGCAACATAGCAGAGGCTTGTTGATTGGCATGTAGCTGTTTTGCTTTGTTGGCCAGTATTCCATCTTCTTTAGATAGTAGCGCTTGAATTTCATGAAATGCGTTGTTTACTTCTTGTGATACATCTTCGATATTGTGTGTGTTTAGCTCAACCGTAATATCTTCAACAGATTTCTTCGCTTCATTAAGACTGCGCGATATTTCACTCTCGATCAGCTGAGCAGTACTTAAATCCAAAATATCTCGATACTCAAAAGCTGAAGATACAATCGAGTTAAACTGATTTTCTAGATGTTCACTTAACGCTATTGCTCGTTGTAGCTCTGTATCAGCTAAATCATGATCTGCTAGATCTAACAGGAGCATTACTGAGTCATCGGCTTTCTCTTCTAAAGTATCAATTTTTTCAACTAGCAGCTTCTTTTCTTCAATACTGGTTTTATGATTAGCAAATAAGGCAATGCTAGCATCATGAAAATTAGCATAAAGCTGGTCTACTTGAGATAGGTTAGCTAATAAATCTTGTTCAGTGGCAACGGTCTGTTTTAACGTAGACAATTGCTGGGTAAATAGAGACTCTATATTTTTATAGTCTCTCAGTTCTTCGGCTAATATTGTTAGATCAGATTGATAGTAACCTTTTAGGGTTAAATTGCTCATTTGGCTAAGCTCAAGCGCTAATTTATTACTCGCTTTAAGGGTTGGAATAGCCAAAGTATTCTGCTGTTGGGTTGATTCGCTAATCGTATTTAAGTTAGACAACGATATGATGCTAATGACAATCAATAAAATTGAAATGATGGCGAAACCACCAATAATTTTTACAGCTACAGTTAAATTCATAGAATCCACCCAATTGGTAGGCTACTTGCCTAGTTAACACGTTAATTTGTTTTGATATTTATCAAGCTTAGCTTGTATCGGCGTTTAAAGGAAAATATTTAGTATTATTTCCTGCGATTATTCCCTGAACTTATAGGCATTATACTAAGTGAAAATATATCCGCTATGCATTATTTGGCTTTATGTCTAATAAAGTTTATTTTACTTCACTATTTTGCATTGCAGCTTGGGTAAAATATTTTTTATCATGCCAGCGTATCATGGTCAATTGATTACCCCAGACACAGCCCGTATCTAATGGGTAAATATTTTGATGTGAGCTTTTACCCATGAGTGAAGCCCAGTGGCCAAAAACCCAAGCAGTGGTATTTATTGTTTGAGATAGTTCAAACCAAGGAAGGATATTGTTTGCACTGTTATTATCTGGAGAATCTTTCTGGGTAAATTCGAGTGAACCATCAATAAAACAATACCGCATACGTGTTAAGGCATTTACGCTATAACGGAATTTTTCTATCTCTGTTTTTGCTTGTTGCCAGCAGTTAGGCTCCTGCCCATACATACATGTTAACCAATGATGTCGCTCACTACTGGCCAATTTAGTGTGAACTGAGTGTGCTTGTGTTATTGCATCAAGCAATGTCCATTGAGGGGCGAGTCCGGCATGAGTCATATAGGCAAAATCAGTACTAGGCTCTTTGTTAGTTATGTCATTTTGAGAGATTTTGTTTTCGATTGTGCTTATTTTGGAGAGTTGTGTATTAGGGATTTTTTGAATAAGCGGTTGAGCAGCTAGCCAATCCATTAGTTCTTCAATATCATCGGCGGCTAATAGTGCTGCTAATTTATCGGATTTTTTAACTTTTTTTATGCCTGCATGTACTGCTAATAAATGTAAATCGTGATTGCCTAAGACTATTTTTGCATTTTCACCAAGAGATTTAACAAAGCGTAAAGTGGCAAGGGAGTCTGGACCACGTGCAACAAGGTCGCCTGCAATGTAGAGGGTATCTTCTTTAAGATCAAAACTCACCTGTGTTAAGAGGGCTGTTAATTCTTTATAGCAGCCCTGTAAATCCCCTACCAAATATATTGCCATAAATTTAGTCTGTCTCTGAAGCTGAGTCCTCAACAGTATTGTTTAGGTCTTCCTGATTTTGTCTATTTTTAGACATGCGTCGTTTTTCTTTTACTGGCTCAACCTCAGGAGGGTTATCAACAATAAAGTTAGCAAGCTTTATATATTCATCAAGACTTAAGTTTTCTGGGCGTAAATTTGCATCAATATTTAAACCAGCTAATTGTTCAACACTAATTAATTTTTTAAAGCCATTGCGAATTGTTTTTCTGCGTTGATTAAAAGCGGCTAAACACACAGTATTTAGCGCAGCTATATCTTTTACTGGATTGGCAATATGTGAATGGGGTATTAAACGCACTATGGCAGAATCAACCTTGGGTGCAGGTTTAAATGCTTCTGGACCTATCTCCATTACAGGCATTACTTGGCACTGGTACTGAGTCATAATCGAGAGACGCCCAAAAGCTTTACAATTTGGTCCAGCAGCCATACGTTCTACAACTTCCTTTTGTAACATAAAGTGCATGTCTTTCACTTTATCTTTAAAGGTAAGTAGATGAAAAATAAGTGGTGTAGAAATATTGTAAGGTAAGTTACCAAATATTCTTAATGGCTTTTCTTCATTAGCTAACTGAGAAAAATCAAACTTTAATGCATCTGTTTCATAGATAGTTAAATCTTTAGCTAAAAATGGATGATGTCTTAGTCTATGGGCAAGATCTCTATCTAATTCCACCACAGATAATTTACCTGCACGTTCAATAACAGGTTCGGTTAATGCGCCTAACCCCGGACCTATCTCGACTAGATTTTCACCTGGCTCAGGATTAATGGCATCAATAATGTCACTGATCACAGCATCATTATGAAGAAAGTTTTGTCCAAAGCGTTTTTTAGCTTGGTGACCTAAATGTTTTTTATCGTTCATATATAATTTTTTATTAAACTACTTGTTACTGGCTAAATTGATGGCGTTGTTCATTGCTTCAATAAAACTACCGGAATCTGCGGTGCCTTTTCCGGCAAGCTCTAATGCTGTTCCATGATCAACAGAGGTGCGAATAAAAGGTAAACCCAAGGTAATATTAACTGAAGAACCAAACCCTTTATATTTGAGTACTGGAAGACCTTGATCGTGGTACATTGCTAAAATTGCATCGGCATCTTCCAAATATTTCTCTTGGAAAATGGTATCAGCAGGCAGTGGGCCAACTATGTCTATGCCGTCAGCACGAAGCTCAGCAAAAGCAGGCTCCATAATTTCTATTTCTTCACGACCCAAATGACCATCTTCACCCGCATGAGGATTTATACCACAGGCATAAATCCTTGGAGATTTGATGGCAAATTTTTCTCGTAAATCTTGATGTAAAATACGAGTAACTTTTTGCAATCGTTCTTTGGTTATTGCTTTAGATACATAAGCAAGCGGAATATGCGTGGTAACTAAAGCAACACGCAAACCTTTAGTCGCTAGCATCATAACTACATCGGTACAGTTTGCTTGATTAGCAAAGTATTCCGTGTGACCGCTAAAAGCAATACCGGACTTGTTGATTAGACCTTTATGCACAGGGCCTGTAACAATCGCATCAAACTCACCGGAGATGTTTTTTTCACTGGCAATTCTTAAGGTTTCAACGACATAAGCACCATTTGCAACATCTAAGGTGCCAGCGATACAAGGTTGTGTTAACTCAACATCAAGAACCGTCAAAGTTCCTGAGCGTTGAGGCATCGCAGGAACTTGACCATTATAATCGATAAGTGTTAATGGTAATGATAGTTCTTTAGCGCGTTCTAAAAGCAAACTCTTAGAAGCTATTACTACCATCTCTACAGGCCAATCTTGCTGAGCAATTGTTATAATTAAGTCAGGGCCGATGCCAGCTGGCTCTCCAGGTGTTATGGCGATGCGTTGTGTCATTACTTAGTGTCCTGTTCGAAAACTTCTATATAAGCTTCATCGCGTGTTTCTTTTAACCATCGTGCACTCTCCATACCGTACTTACGATTAAAGAGGATTTGATAGGCTCTATTTTCATTCATTTGTGACGTGGCATCGACCATTCGGCGATCTTCTAGCAAGATAATATGCCAACCAAAAGAGGAGCGAAATGGCTTATGGTATTCACCTATTTTCATACTTGCTAATGCCTCGGTAAAGGCAGGGTCATAGCTTTTAGGGTCTGCCCAGCCTAAATCACCGCCACGAATAGAGGTTGGTCCTTCAGAATGCTCTTTAGCTAACTCTGCAAAGGTTGCCTCACCTGCATTTACCTGATTTAAGAAGCCTTGCAGTAATTCTTGGGCCTTTTCATCACTTAAAATAATTGATGGCTTAATCAAGATATGGCGAGATTTTGTTTCTTCTACTTCAACTACTTGTCTGCCTCGAATATCTAGTACTTTTACTATGCTATAACCTAAACCGGTACGAATCGGACCGACAATAGTATCTTTAGGTTTGTCAGCTATTAACTCTGAAAAAAGTGTTGGCATTTCATTAATATTTTTCCAACCTAAATCACCACCTTTTAATGCATTAGCATCACCAGAGGAGGTTATTGCTATCTTAGCAAAATCAGAGCCGTCATTGAGTAATTCAACTACTTTGGTGGCGCGTGTTTTTGCTGATGTTAAGTCCTCTTGACTAGCGTCGGCAGGAAACTCAATGAGAATGTGTCCTAAATGATATTCAACATTATTACTTGTTTGATCTTTCATCACGTTAAGTAAGTTCGTAATTTCTTGTGGGGGAACAAAGATACGTCGTCTAACACTGTTACGAGTCACTTCTCCTGAAATCAATTCCATACGAACATTTTCACGATATTTTTCATAGCTACTACCGTCATTAATCACCTGTTGACGGAATTGAGCTAAGGTGATTTTATCTTCTCTGGCCATGTTATTGATGGTTTGGTCAAGTTGTGCATCACTAATCTGGATACCCATACGTTGACCTATTTGGCTAAGTAAACTGTCATTAATCAACTTATCCATGACCTGAATACGTAGTGCGTTATCAGAGGGTAAGCTCTGATTATTTTTTTCTGATTGTCTTTTAATATTAGCAAGCAAGTCATCAACTTCTGATTCAAGCACTACGCCGCCGTTTACAATGGCGGCTACTCGGTCAAGTAGCTCCTCTTTAGCCTGTACTGAGGTGGTAGCTGTAACGATAAGGCTTGATGCCAATAGGATTGTCTTAATTATATTTGTCATTTTTATACATCTTGTTTTATATTTTTAATATGGCGTATGGAGCTAATTCTGTAAGTAGTAAGGGCGTTTATACCCGAATATACTCTTATCAAACATTTCTTGAGTGCCTATTGCTGATTGTTTACCATCTAGCCCTTTGATAATAAACTTGATGCTAATGCCTGTATCAAACTCTTCTCGGCCTTCACTGGCAAAACTTACCGGATCTAAGTTTGAGTTGATATGACGGTGGTAGGCTATACGAACCGCCCAGCAACAACTTTCATACTGAAAACCAGCATATGACTCTAAACTTCTATCTTGCTGTAAATCTTGTGTCAAACGTCCTACAAATGCCCAGTTTTTGTTAATAGCGACACTTGTTAACATTGATATTTGTTCTAGGCTATCTCCTGAGACATTACGAGTGTACCTATGGTTCAATTGTACTAGATTATATTTATTCATTTGATAATCTAAATTGACCTGCCCCTTATTGGTAAAATCCTCTAAAGTGTTATATTGAATATCAGCACTGACTTGCCACTGGTGATTAACTCGATAAAACAAGTCAGCAGCAACTGACGATTGTTTATTATCAATACTGCCATTATCAGTTAACAAGCCGTCATTGGCAAGATCGGTATTCTTGCCTCCTAAATATTGTATGCGACCAAGGCTAACACGAATAATCTCCAAGTTTTCTTCATCGAGTAATCGACTGGTAATACCCCAAGTATATTGATTGGCAGCGGCGATCCTATCTAAACCACTATAACTCGTATCACGGAAAATACCGTGGAAATCATCTTGTAAAGTAGTGGTATCATATAACCCAATATTTGATTGGTCTTTTTCTGGTACATAAAGATACTGTAATTGAGGTTCTAGGGTGTGGCGATAGCTTTCACCAAAGGCAAGTAATTCTCTGTCAAAATTAATGCCGCCATGAATACGTACTTTAGGTAGTGTTCTTTCTACGGTTTCTTCTAAGGCACTACTAGGGTCAATATTATCTTGCTGATAATAGGTATGCATTAACTTTACTTCAGAGTTTAGAAACCAAGCTGGTCTCGCGATAGGGAAGGTTAAACCGGCCTCAACATGATAACGATTTGCTTGTGCTTGATCTTTTTTTGAGGCCTGAAAGTTGGTTATTTCAGAGTAAAGCTCAAATTGTCCTGAAAGAAAATTCAATGGCTGCTGCGCTGAAAACTCAATTTGGGGTAGTGTTTTATAGCTTGATTGATGATCACCCAAGACTTCAAAATCCTGTAATTTTATGGTTGTTTGCCATTGTTCACTAAAATAGGCAATTTCTCCTGTTTGGTATAAGTAAGCATCGTTTGAATTATATTGTTTACTGCCAATATCTACTAAATAGTTATCATCACTGATCGTGGTGTAGTCGAGGTAGGCACGAAAACCTTCCGAGAAAGTACCTACATGTTGAAAGCGCGCTAAGTAACGTGGATCATCGTTGGCTTTGATTTCTTTATCATCGCCCAAATATTCTAAATCTATCTTACCGGACTGTAGCCCCACTAAATAACGAAATTCTGTTTGTAATTGTAAGCCGCGTTTGGACATGTAATGCGGAGTAATTGTAGCATCATAGTTTTCGGCAATGTTCCAGTAAAAAGGTGCGGTAAACTCTACGCCTGAGTTAGATGATGTGGTGAGTTCAGGATACAAAAAACCGGTTAAACGCTCTTTCGATATAGGGAAAGAAAAATAGGGCACATAAAAAACTGGAATATCAAGCACCCTAAATTGTGCATGATAAGCTTCACCAAAATCACCATTGGAGGATAAGTTTATTTCAGCGGCTTTGATTTGCCAGTCGGGTACCTCTTGTAAACAAGTGGTAAATGTCGAATCAACTAAACTCAATAAGCCGTTTGCATTAATTGAAAGCTCTCCTGCTGTGCCGTGACCGGGGTTACCATCAAGTTGGTATGAGGCACCTGTCATTTGAGTTGAACGTTCTGTTTTACTGGCACTTAAGGTGTTAGCAAAAATATTGATTTGTTTGCCTTGATAGTGAATATTCCCTATAGCTTCTATCTGCATTTTTAAACGGTTAAAGGAGAGTTTATCAGCAGAAATTTTTTGGTCTTTATCAACTAGAAGTACCGAGCCATTGAATTGTGCTATTTGATCTTGTTCAATACTTGCTTGTAATGAGGATATACGGATACTGTTATCAATAACAGAAGGCATGCCAATAGCAATGTCGTCAAATTGAGGTAATGGGCAAATCATGACTTTAGTGTCTGGCGCTTGGCTTTTTATGTCAGCGTTAGCTTGAGTCGTTTCTGACAAGCAAACTAAAAGCGTAACTAAAGTAAAACTCAATATACGGGGAAGAAACATTTATTGTCCGAAAAGTGGCGAAAAAGTTTATAAATTGATTTTATAGCGATGAATCAAGTATTTTAACGGCTAATTGCTTTATGATATAGCAATTTTTTCAGTTGGACTAAATTCTTCTCTTATAGTTCACCTGTCAGCTCAATATTAAGTAGAGGAATGCTCAAAAGTATGCATATTTGGGGTAAAATTTTAGGTTTTCTATTTGGCTTTATGTTAAGTAAAACTTTGCTGGGTGCTTTATTAGGTCTTTGGCTTGGGCATATCTTTGATCGTGGCCGTGGTTTTAACTTTAACGGTTTATCTGGCGGTAAGGAAGATGAGGTGTCTAGACAAGCCGCTTTCTTCTATACTACCTTCTCTGTTATGGGGCATGTTGCTAAAGCTAAAGGACAAGTTACTAGTCATGAAATTGCTTTTGCTAGTGCTTATATGGATAAGTTAGGTTTGAGCAGCGAATTACGCCAACAAGCGCAAGATGCCTTTCGAGAAGGTAAATCAAGCGGCTTTCCACTCAAGGATCGTTTGGTTAAATTTAAACGTTTGATGGGTAACCGTCATGATTTATTATTGATGTTTTTAGAGATCCAAATTCAAGTTGCTTTTAGTGATGGTGAATTAGATAACGAAGAACGCTCCGTTTTACATACTATAGCAAAACTTCTAGGCTATTCTGCTCGCGAATTGAATAACTTATTAGAAATGATTATAGCTGGTGCTAATTTTCATCAACAACAGGCAGGTAGTGGTTACAGACAGTCAGGGACTGATAATAAACAGTCAAGTGGACAACAACTAGCTATTGCCTATAAAGTACTAGGTATTGATAAAAACACAGCGATGCCTGCGATTAAAAAAGCCTACAAAAAATTAATGTCTCAGCATCACCCTGATAAATTAATCGCTAAGGGCTTACCACCAGAAATGATGGAAAGTGCCAAACAAAAAACGCAAGATATTCAAGCGGCTTATGATGTCATTGTAAAGCAGAAAAAGTAAACTAACTATTGAATTCCTATTGAAAGCAGATGAGTACAACTATTTTTATCTAGCTCATCTTGCTTGCTATTTTACCAGCCTATCGCTTTTAACCAGCCATTAATTTGACTGAGTAGTTCTTTTTCTGGGTAATACCCAGTCATAGTGTTGTTTAGTTGGCGTTGACGGTAATAGACCTTCATTTCTTGCTTAGCAATGGAATTTCTCTGTGCCGCCTTCGCTAACACTATTGGATTATCGTATTTGAGATATAAATCCAGTACAGGTATTTCGGTAAAAGCTAGTTGCTTTGCAAAGTCTTCATTGACACTATCTGTTAACACGTGTGTACTTTGTCGATAACTACTGAGTAATATCAGTGCGTTGGGCAACTGACTGCCTTCTTGGCTATATATATCTACCAATAATGCCGCATTGTTACCCTGAGCAATAACAATCACTATGCCTGGGTATTCTTTCGCAGTGTTCATTACGGCATTTAACATAGTGCTTAGTTTATTTTTATAAGCTTCTATTACTAATTCATTTTCTTTTATTTGCTCGGCTAGTGTTATTGCTGCTGATGGATAGTTTTCTGGTTTATTGCTGGGTTGTATAGCAATGGTACTCCAACCTTCTGCTGGAAGTGTATTACGTAGGAAGTTTATGGCCTTGGGGTTAGTCGCACCTTGTTGCCATTCAGGTAATAAAATCACCACACCTTTGCTATTGGCGCTAGTGTATTTTTTTACCAGTGTTAAATAATCGTCAGGTCCGGCTAATAACGGTTTTACCTGTTCACTGGCCAAATAGTGTTTAAGGTCTTCTTTATGTTGCCTAGTAAGTGCGATAGGCTCTTCTATTTCGACTGAGTTGGCTGCTTTCGTTTCAGCGGCTTTATTTTTTGCTGCTTCCTTTAAGGCATCAGTGTTTTTTTCTTCAGCAAAAGCGCTAACGGAAGATAAGTTTAATAACAAAGAGCAGATGAATAATACGACTAATCTTGGGCTATTTTTTATTTTTTTGAACTTGCTCAACTTATTTCCTTAAGAGGTTCTGTTGCTCACACTATATCGACTCTATGATGAAAAGCATTAAACAAATGGACATGGTGCGTTAAAACTAATAGCTTGCTCTGTGCGTGGATGGAACAAACTTAACTTTAATGCATGAAGCTGCAATCGACTACTCATGGCAAGTGCTTGTGAGTGGGCATAAAGTCTATCACCTAAAATAGGGTGCCCTAATGCTAACATATGTACTCTAAGTTGGTGTGAACGCCCGGTGATAGGTGTTAACTCAACTAAGGTGCTCGGTTGCTCATTTGGCGCATCCGATGGATTGCTATGATTGAGTATATGATAATGGGTTAACGACTGTTTACCATTTTCATGGTCAACTTTTTGTTTAGGTCGATTAGGCCAATCACAAATAAGGGGTAAATCGACACTA
>Ga0209395_1002604_pt1 | contig 23221 bp, 20 predicted proteins | sample GOMGulsemesocosm_3_FD_184635 | JGI IMG/M metagenome (GOLD analysis project Ga0209395, IMG submission 184635) | Methane-oxidizing microbial communities from mesocosms in the Gulf of Mexico - GOM9D Gulf of Mexico (SPAdes) (version 2) | ecosystem: Environmental > Aquatic > Marine > Cold seeps... | reverse complement strand
GAATCGACAGCGGTGTCTGCTCCGCCGGTTTTAGCACAATACAGTTGCCGGTAGCTAGCGCTGGAGGAATTTTCCACGCCGCCATTAACAACGGGAAATTCCATGGAATGATCTGCCCAACAACACCAATCGGCTCATGAAAATGATAAGCCACGGTATTATTGTCTATCTCCCCAATGGAGCCCTCTTGCGCGCGGATGCAACCTGCAAAATATCTAAAATGGTCGACCGCTAAGGGCACATCAGCCCCCATGGTTTCACGAATACATTTACCGTTATCCCATGTCTCCACTAACGCCAATAGTTCCAAATTCTGTTCAATCCGATCCGCTATTTTAAGTAGAATATTAGAGCGCTCGGTAACAGAAGTTTTGCCCCAACTTCCTTTTGCAGCGTGAGCGGCATCTAAGGCTAAATCAATATCTTGTTGTTGGGAGCGAGCGACTTCACAGACATCATTACCGGTAACGGGGGTTTTATTAATAAAATACTGTCCACCTAATGGCGCAACCCACTCGCCATTAATGTAATTGTCATATCTTTTTTTAAAAGTCACAGTCGACTCATTACTGCCCGGATTTGGATAAATCATAAACACCTCTAGTTATTTTTATTTGCTTGTGTAGTATTCATCTTAATGACAGATTTATTCGTCGCATGACTGACAATTCACTTTAGTTGACCGACAGTTCAAATATTAGAGGGATTAGCCTAATGATCAGGGAAAGTATTAAACAACTTCGCCACGCGCCTAAGGTGCTGGTCGAAAATAAATTATCTTTTGCTGGTGAACAATCTGAGCTAAGTATTTACGATACCTTCGAGCAAGCAAGTTCGATTAAACTCGCCTCTGATCAGCTAATGTTTTGTGGCATGGTCAGTGGTAAAAAAATAATGCATGCCAATCACGGCAGTTTTGAAACGGATTTTTTGCCCCATGAGTCCTTTGTCATGGCGCCAAACAGCCCCGTAGAGATAGACTTTCCCACCGCGACACTAAACGCGCCAACAACCTGTATTGCGATTGAAATAAGCAATAGTAGGATCAAGCAAGTGTGCGATGGTCTTAACACACAAGCGCCATTAACTCGCTACCAACAAGAATGGCATCACAACGACGCCTTAGTTCACACTCATCACAATGCACAAACACAAGCACTACTCGACCGAATGGTACATATCTTCGCTGAAAACCATCAAGACAGGAGTTTTATGATTGATTTGGCGGTACGTGAATTGATAGCGAGATTACTGCGCCATCAAACACGTGAGTTTATTATCAGTCATAGCTTATCTCAGCCCGACCACAACGGCGTTAATGCGGCTGTCGACTACTTACATCACCACTTAAGGGAAGACATTAATATCGATCAGCTATCTAAACTGGCCTGTATGAGTAGAACGAAGTTTTTTAGCCAATTTAAGCTGAGTCTTGGGAGTACGCCGCAAGAGTTTTTATTTCAACTACGTCTAAAATTAGCCGCCGAATTACTGAGGCAACAGCAATCAGTCACACAAGCCTGTTTCGCTACTGGCTACGCCAATACCAGTCACTTTAGCCGGAGTTTTAAACGCTTTTATGGCATGAGTCCAACGCAATATAAACATCGGCATACTTCCCATAATTAGCGCCCCTCATTGATGCACGCGAGTCATAAGAGGTGGGGGTATTTTATATCAGATCAGTATAGGTTAATTAGACTATTGCTGATAATAGTTATTTTATTTTACGTTCATAATCAAAAATATTCCCCTTAAGATCTATTTCAAAGTGACAGCACTCATCAAAAACCCCTCTCAGTAACCCTCTACTTTTTTGGACACGTGATTTTAGCGTTGAATAACTGATACCAAGTTGTTGCGCATACGCTTTTTGAGATATCTTTTCTATATCGATAGCTGTTAATAAACGAGCATCGTCTTCTGGCAGCCCTTGAATAAATGGCATAATGCAGTTAACGAGATCGTTAGTTATTTGGCTATCTTGCTCGGTCAGCCAACCCCCTTGCTCACTTAACTCTTTGTGCCGACCCTGTTGTCGATAGAAATCGATAATGGTGTGATTGGCAACTTGAAACAACCAAGACTTAATGCTCTTTTGATCTTTAACTGTTTTTAAATTGCGATATGTTTTGATTAAAATCTCTTGTAATAAATCGTCAACATCCGCTTCATTGGCTACTTTAGCATGCAAGAAAAATTTTAATTGAGACTTATACTCAGCCCAAACCCTTTCAATATTCATAGAAATTCCAGTGGAAAACAACTTATTAGTTAGACGAGCAACGATAAAAAAAGACGAAATTCTTCGTTACCTTAGCATTAATCATTATAGAAGATTATTTTTCGTCTTCTGGTCGCCTAAGCCGTCTTACTTTGTAATACCTAACCAATGGAACCATTATGGACTATTTACAACACCACATTTTTAACCTCACAGCCAAATCAGACAATATCAGCGACCATCGGCCACGTGTATTAATGCTATATGGCTCATTGCGAGAGCATTCATATAGTCGATTGGCTGCTGAAGAAGCGGCGCGTATTTTACAGTTTATGGGGGCCGAAGTTAAATTTTTCGATCCATCAGGCCTACCACTTTTTGATCACAATCAATCATCAAACGATCCAAAGGTGTTGGAACTAAGAGAGCTAGTGCAATGGTCTGAGGCACAAGTTTGGTCGTCGCCTGAGATCCATGGCAATATGTCTGGCGCGATGAAGACTCAAATTGATTGGATCCCGCTCTCGATTGGTGCCGTACGACCAACGCAAGGCAAAGTACTGGCCGTGATGCAAGTAACAGGCGGTTCGCAAAGCTTTAACGCAATCAACAATATGAGAATACTAGGACGGTGGATGAGAATGCTGACAATACCAAACCAATCATCTATCGCTAAAGCCTATAACGAGTTCGATGACGATGGCTTAATGAAGCCATCGAACTATCGCCATCGCATTGTCGATGTCATGGAAGAGCTAATGCGTTTTACATTATTAACACGAGATCACAATGATTTTTTACTTGATCGATATAGCGAACGTATTACCGAACAACCCCCGCTAAGAGCTGAGCTGTTGTCAGTGAGTTAGCGTTATTACCTGATGATATTCGGCTAACAAACATTGACGATAATAAGATACTAGCGCTTAATTTCCGCTGCCACATTAAGCGCAATTACACGTTTAATTCCCGAGTAACAATGGTATACTTTAGTAACCTAACTAGAGCAGGAATGAATCATGCAGAGCGTCGTTGAAATAGATACCAAAGGCAGAAAAAAAGCGTTAAATGCTTGCACAGAGCCCTGCGCTATCGAAAAAGGGATGCGCCTGATTGGTGGTAAATGGAAAGGCTCCATCATTTATCATTTAAAAGATCAGCCAGTACGTTTTAACGATTTAACGCGCATGCTTGGTGGTGCCAGCAAAAAAATGGTGGATCAGCGCTTGAAAGAACTTGAAAGCGAAGGCATGGTACTGCGAAAAGTGATTAGCGAGCGACCTATTGCCGTCACTTATGAGCTCACAACCTTTGGTGAATCGGCATTATCGATCTTAGAAAGTTTACGCCAATGGTCAGAGTCGCATCACGTTAACTAGTTTAGCGTGACGAGGCAACCATAGCTCCTGCTGCAGGCTAGCCAGACTCACCACATTCTATCCTAATGATGAACCTGAACATTCACTTTGTAAATCAGGTTCGGTCAGATTATCACTTGCTGAGCTCTGTAAAGTTGTGCTTAGCGAACGGCTGTGTGACGTGGCTGTTTTTCCCTCTAAATAAGCATGGCACTCGCTAAGAATTGATAGCGCTATGCTCTCAGGTAACTGACCGCCAATATCTAAACCTGCGGGGCCAGCTAATCTAAATGGTAGTTGCTTTTGAGTAACCTCTGCCGTTGCTAGGACTTGTACCTTACGGTGAGCGGGTCCTAGCAAAGCCATATACTTAATCGTTGAATGGGTCATTGATTTGAGTGCCACCGCATCGAGAGAAATATTGTGGGTCATGACAATAGCAACATCGATTTGAGTGGCTTTAACCGCCGCAACCAATTGTGCTTCACCGCCTTTAATAATGTGTGATACATCCATGAAGTATTCACGACGAGCATTGGCTGGGCGAGGATCCCACAAAGAAACCTGCCACCCTAATTGATGGGCAATTGCCGCGACAGGACGTGCATCTAAGCCGCCGCCAGCAATCAAAATATGGGGCGGTGGGAAAATAGGGACACTTAACACATTATCCTCACTTAGCACACTCATCTTGGTGGTTGGCGTGCCAGCGACAAATTCGCCGTGGCCGAGGGTTGAGGACTTATCAACATTGAGGGAATAGACACCCGTGGTGCGTTTTTTTAGCCCTTTAAGAAGATTGACCAGCCCAAGATAATTATTGTTCTTTTCGATAACCTCGAGTTTGATGTATACGGTGCCGCCACAGCCGATACCCAACTGAAACGCCATATCATCTTCATCACTACCGTCATAACATAAAAAACTTGGCAGCTTACTGGCCATCACTTCTCGTGCTTTAAGTCCAATATCAGACTCTAAACAACCACCGCTTAACATGCCAAATTTCTGACCGTCGCTATTAAATAACATCATCGCTCCTGACTTGCGATAACACGGGCCATGATGACGGTATAGCGTCCCTAGCACCCATTGACTGCTATCTTTATCAGCATACCAAGCGCTTAATATGTCAATGAGTTGCGTGCTCATCGGCTTGCCATTGCAATGAGCCGTTTGAGATCAGCAGGGGTGTCAATATCCACCGCGGCTTGCGAGAGATTGACCATGCTAAGTTGTTCAACGTTATTTAATAGAATACTTCTTCCCCCATTATCACCTGATAACGATAATAGTTGCTCATAAAATGGTTGTGGAAAAATAGCAGGAATACTGATTTTATCGTCGAATGTCGCGCAAACAAGTTGATTGGGCTGGCCATGCCATTTATCGATAAGTTTACTTAAATGTGCGGGACTGATCAGCACCTGATCGCCAGCAATAAACAATATCGCTTGATAGCGCCCGCCAATGGTTTCAACGCAGCGCTTAATCGAAGCCGACATGCCTAATTGCCACGACTGATTGTCCATGACATGGCAATTCTTAAATGAGATTTGTTGTTTGATTTGCTTGGCATGAGCGCCTAGTACGACATAACTATCCCAATCGCTGAGGGAAGTACAACACTCAACAACGTGTTGCAACAACGGCTTGTCATGATACTGCGCCAGCTGTTTTGGCGAACCATAGCGCTTAGCCTCGCCTGCGGCTAGGATAACAATCGCCAATTTATTTGAGATAGTCGTCATCGATAACTCACTAACATTAATAATACGTTTAAGCTTAAGTATACATAAACTAGCATCCCTGATAGCGAGTATTTTATTCGACGTAAAAACGTGTCGCAACACAAACACATGCAATGATGGTCATCGCCATTGCCATAACTGAAAGCCCTGCAAGGTATTTATTTAGCCAAATAGATACCACTTATCCGATTGTTGCCAATAGCCCCAATATGATACTACTGATTATATTGGCTAAAAATGCCAAAGCTCTTAGCATTACATATTTCAGCATTGCTATTTATGCATGCCGCGTATCGGGTAGTTATTGGCAGGGTTTCTGATCCAGCCGATACCATTGACTAGCGCTTGTAGCTCTGGACGAACAAATGGGTTATTTGAAATATCAATAACTTGGATTGTCCCTTCGTCATTAACCACAAACAGACCCGGTTCAGCGAAACGGTGATCGGTTTCTTGCTCGCTGCGCGGGTTTGAAATGAATAAGCCAAGCTGCGTCATTTGCGCTTCGCTCAAGCCGTAAGCCATCGGAAAATTAACCGTAAGCTGCGCTTTATGAGATTCAAGTTGCGCTTTGCTATCGCCAGATACCGCGATAATATCAACGCCGACATCGAGTAATGCATCTTTAAACGCTGCTAACTCATTGAGGTAGCGAGTACACAATGGGCAGTGACGACCACGGTACACAAGCACAAGTCGCCAATCAGCGCCATTTTTCGGTGTGCCAAGGACAACCGCTTCCCCAGATTCAAGCGTCGCGCTTAGATTAGGAAAAATGCTACCAGGATGAAGTTTTTGGGTGTAAGTTGCTTGCGTTGACATAATCAGCTCCAAAAGTTTGGGTTATTTGGTTTGTTTAAGCCCACGTCCTCGCTGACGCAGGTATCGTTAACGTCTAAAAATTGTCGTTAATGTGCGCTTCAAAACGTTTGAAATCACTCTCAACATCCGCATTTTTCATCACATCAAATGCCGTAAATGTCGGTAAAGGCTTCATGTCGAAAAACTTAAAGTTCATGTGCATTGGGAACATTAAATCATCGACACTTTTGCCATCAAAGAATTCATCAGGGTTATTAAATGACTCGGCTGGCGCATTAAAGGTTAGTGACAGCATGTATTTTTTGCCAGTTAAGGTGCCGCCAGTACCGTAGTTTTCTTTAGGCGTTTGTTCGTGACGACCATCACCAACACACAAAGCACCACCCATACCTGCGGTATATACTTCATCCATGTATTTCTTAAATGACCATGGCACACCCATCCAGTTACTTGGCGATTGTAAAATAACCGTGTCCGCCCACTGGTGATGTGCAAGCTCTTGCTCAACATTGATCTCATCGCTCATTGTCACTACGCGCACGCTATGACCTTTACCTTCTAGCAATGTAACCGCTTTATCAACCAAGGTAGCGTTTAGCTTACCTTCTGAAAAAGGGTAGTATTGGTGTGCATTAATAATTAAAACGTTGCTCATGGTATATCTCCACATAATTTGAATAAATGATTCTCGCCGAATCGATGTGGTATATTTTAGTTACCTAGAAACAAAGTGCAATTAGTATACTTTTGGTAACCTAGGTAAAAATAATTGTAAATACATAAAAATACAATAAAAACAGAAGGATAGTGTAATAAAATATTATTAGTGATCTTGTCACAACGACGCGTAACGTTCAGCGCATGGGAAACGCGTTACTTTTTGGCATAAGCAACGCTAATAAAGAGCCATGAATAGCCAACAATAGCGATAATGACTGGTAAATAAGACGTTAATTCATAAAGTCTAACGTCAGTATTAGACGCTTTTGGTTCACTGCTAATGCCGGAGAACGATGAACTAAACCACCACCCTCATTGTCGTGCCAGCGCTCTCCTTTAAGCAAAGCGACATTACCTCTTTCAAGTTGCTTAATGTCACTTGTTGATTGATACAGCCCGCAAACATCATCATCAAGCCCTTGATTACCTGCGCCTAGTTTAGTGCGATCGACATCTTTATGCTCAAGCCATTGCGTTGCCACACCAGCGTATGTTGTTACTAAGCGACATGGCACTTTATCGACATGAAATCGAGGGCACATTGCACTATCTAAACTGGTTAGACGCAGTCCAACTCGCGATTGGTCAAACAAACAACAAAACATATCGACCAGCTGATTGATATCCTCACTAAGGGCTGTTCCACCATCAAACTTAGCCAGCTCTTTATTAAGTTCCTCAAGAGCCCTTTCAGGCGTAACGGCCATCACTATTTGAACCGACTTACCACTCTCTAATATCCCTTGGCAAGCGCGATTGAGTACTGGCGATAACGTTCTGTTCCATACCGCTAGGTGCGATAGTGGCTCATAAATATCGGCTAGGATCTCTAGCTCACCTCCTTGAGATGCAGTTCGAGTTGCCGGGAATTCCGTTACCCTATTTTCTTGATCTAAAACTTTCATTACATTTCCTCCCATGCCGGAAAAGGGTCACCGAGACTGCGCCAATAATCCAGACCTTTTTCCATTTCCTGTTCGCTGAGCAAACAGCGATCCAGCGCTTCGAACATGGCACTTTGATCGAGTTTTTGGCCGATAAAAACGAGCTCTTGACGACAATCTCCATAAGGTGCTTGCCACGTTTTCTCAATCGCCGCTAACGATTCTTGATCGGTTGGCCAGTTCTCTTTTGGCTCGGCGTTATAGAACATACCACCATAACCATAACGCGCCATGCCGCCAGCTTGGTGCCATTGACCAGCAAACTCAGGGCGAGTAGCAAGCCAAAAGTAGCCTTTGGAGCGAATGAGCTTGCCGTATTGTTCGGTACTATGAAGAAATTGATAAAATTTTTCAGGGTGAAATGGACGTCTTGCGCTATAGCTAAAACTTGCAATGCCATACTCTTGGGTTTCAGGCACGTGCTCACCACGCAATTCTTGCAGCCACCCAGGTGCTTGCTGGGCACGATCAAAGTCAAATAATCCAGTGTTTAACACATCAGTCACCTCAACTTTCCCTTGGTTAATGGGGATTATACGTGCGGTGGTGTTTAACGTTTTTAAGGTCGCGATTAAACGTTTAAGCTCTTGATCACTCACTAAATCCGTTTTGCTAATTAAAATGACATCTGAAAATTCAACTTGATCAACCAGTAAGTCAGTCACACTCCGATCGTCTTCTTCATCCAATTGCTCACCGACTTCAGATAAGTCTTTGGCGGCATTATAATCAGTCAGAAAATTAAGGGCATCGACTACTGTCACCATCGTATCAAGACGGGCAATATCGCCAAGCGAGACATCATCTTCATCGGCGAAGGTAAAGGTTTCAGCCACAGGAAGCGGTTCAGACACACCAGTAGACTCGATGACTAAGTAGTCAAATCGACCTTCCTTTGCCAGCTTACTCACTTCAACCAACAGATCTTCACGCAAAGTGCAGCAAATGCAACCGTTGTTCATTTCCACCAGTTTTTCTTCGCTGCGATTTAAAGAAACATTGTTTCGCACGGTGCTCGAATCAATGTTTATTTCGCTCATATCATTGACAATAACCGCTACTCGTAACCCGCTACGATTATTAAGTATATGGCGAAGTACGGTGGTTTTACCGGCACCAAGAAATCCTGACAAGACGGTGACAGGAAGCTTAGTTTCATTCATTAATTTCATTTTCATTTATCTATCGACAGCACAACATTATTGTTATGTTATAACATATCACGAATTAATGAAATCGAATTACACCGTAATAGCGTGATTTTGATCGAACAATCTGGTCATTCGATAGCAAAGAACAGAAACGGTAGTGGTAATATCTCACTGATCCGATGTGGTTTCACCCTATGGGCTCTCTATCGATTGCCAATATTATTTTCAATTTAGGAATTTCAATGCACAAGATACTCATGACACTCGTTTGCTTTTATTGCACAAATGTAATCGCAGGCGATCGTTTCTTTGCCAATCATCAACACCAATTAAAAACACCGGCGGCATTTGCACTACAACATCAATCGCATAAATTTTTACTACAATCTCAACCAATAACCTTTGAACATGGGACCAAATTAATCACGATGATTAACCAGGACTCCTCAATTGTTGAGGCAATAGCTCACTGGTCACAGTTAAGCATTTCACAGCAGATCCCTTACCTTAAAAAAATATTCGCACTCGAATATAAGGCTTTTGGTATTACTCCGCCACGATTACTCATTAATACAACAAGCTATCCACATAAAACCGTTTATTTTGATTTTGATGTTAACAACCCTGACGCTGGCACGGTATACCTTAACCCTGACAAGTTGAGCAAGATGGGTAAGTTCGACTCATTAGCCTTTCTTATTCACGAGACACGCCACTCTTATCAGTTTCAACTTGCATACAGCAATGCCAACAATCACCTGTCTCATGGCTACAAACAGGCGTTCATCACCCAAAAATCTAGCTTACCAGGCAGTTTATCGTTTAGTGATTTCTTAACATTAGTGAATGAATATGAAGCCTTTATGTTTGGAAATTATGTGATTGGCCAATTAACAAACTGGCAAGTTGACCAATCCAGTCTTGGCACCTACGCGAGTCAGTTTGATGAGCAAGGGCAGCTTAAAATAGACTTAATCACGATCCATGAGAATGCTGATTCATCAGCGACGATCGTTGCTGTATTTAATCAATTAATGATTGCGCAAAAGAAGTATCTTAATCAATAAGGGGCTATAAGCTGTTTTTCAACATTTGTTAGTCGTCTAATAAATGCATAAGGATTGGCGCTAGCACATCCTTGTAACGTGAAATACTTTCTGAAAAGTGAACACGTGCCAAGTGAATAGAGCGGGTCACAGCTAGCCTCAGCCTACCAATAAGATACGGGCGAAAGTACTGTTCATCCACCAACACAACTTGACCGCTATCATGCTCGGAGTCAACACCAAAATCGATTTCCTCAGCTATACTTAGAACTATGCAATGGAATATTTTCAGGTAAAAGTACTAGGGACTTGTAAGGCGATAATTATATATCTACTTTGATATCTTTTAGCTAAGACAGCTCTAAATGCACAGTTAGTGACCTTAATATATTTCATAAATTGACCACGATTTAACTGTATTATCGCAATAAGGGTTACGCAATGAAGTTCACGACATTGATGCTGACTTTGTCTATTTTTTGGCAAACTGTAAGCGCTGAAGAAATCACACTCTACACGTGGGATGAATATATTTCTGAACAAGTCATTGACGAATTTGAGCGACTCACTAATCACAAAGTAACAGTCTTTATCTATGACGACGAAATAGCGAGAGACGCTATTTTACTTTCAGCTCAGGCACAATTATATGACCTTGTGCTGGTCGACAATAACTCAGTGATGCAATACCAACATAAACACATATTTCATAAGTTGATAGATCAAAATATCGCAGGTAGAACAAACCATAACGAAAAATGGAATCAAGCATGTGGTGATTATGCTATGCCCTACGCGAAAGGTACGATCGGCATTGCGTATCGAAAATCAATCATTAAACAAGGTATCACGTCTTGGCAAAGTGTACTGGAACCCGCAGCGGACATTGCTAAAAACACATTAATGCTCGCTAATGACATGGACACTTTAGCAATATCACTCATTGCGCAAGGCTTCGACCCATTTTCGATTAACACCGCTGAATTAAAAATAGCATTTGATGCACTTAAAAAGCAAAAGAGCCTCATCAAAGGCTTTGAATATGCTCCTAGTTACACCGCCGAGCATACAACGTCGAGTGAGATTGTTGTCGCTGCTATTTATAGTGGTGATACTGAAGCAATGAGGCGCCATACAAAGCAGGATGATTGGACCTATACGGTACCTAAAGAGGGAACCATATTTTGGGTAGATTGCTACCTTGCTCCGTCAATAAAGCCAATAAAACAAGCCACGCTAGCTTTTTTAGCCTACTTGAACCAGCCAGAGGTTGCTAAAATTAACGCTGAAGAATTATGGATTTCTACCACTAATGATCAAGCGTTAAAACTAATCAGCCCTCAATATTTGGCGGATCCAGAACTTATGACGCCTGACGCGATAATCAACAGGAGCCATTCATACCAAACATTAACGAATCAACAAATTATTCAACGAAACAGAATAATGGCAACCCTTAATAGGAAGTAAAAATAAATGAAGTTACGTAACCGCATTATATACATTCTATTTCCTGTTATTGCATTAGTCTTTACTTTGACTAATACCTTATATTTCTTCGCCTTAAAACAACAAATGCTACTAGGTGAAGCGACGACTCTTAATGCTAAAGTTGAAAATATTTCCAACTCTATTTCTGAAAGAGACGCGTTTATAAAAAGTATATTGAGGCAACACATCAATAGCAAAGAGGCAGCGTTATTATTTGATTTAACACCTGAAAGCTCGCAATGGCCCACGGCTACCACACAATTCATAAAACGTTTTATCACCGAAGAACAAAGTAAAGTTATCGATGAGTTAGCGATTTTCAACTTACACTATCAGCCACACATCTACGTAAACACTCAAGATCCCTTTGCAAACCCAGAAATAAAGCCAGCAACCAGAACCCTAATACAAGCCATTGTTACGTCGCTTGAAAGTAACTCGAAACAAAGATTTCAGCAATACTATTACCTCGCATCATTTAACGAGGAGACAGGGGGGCATGAATATTATTTAATTCAAATTTTTTCACCATACCTCATTGCTGCTACGGATCTTTTTTTAGCCAATGAACATCTTTATATTGCGCAGACAAGAGTAAATATCGATCAGTTTTTAGGACATTCGAATAAGTTGAAACAACAATATGATGGCAACCTAACCGTTAATCGAAACGTGACACGTGGGCTAACTAAAAGCATGACAATCGAAAATGTGCTTTACCAGACAACTGAAGAAAATGAAATCTTGAGCGTCATAAAAGCAAACATGTTCGAGATAACATTCCAGCTGCATCAGTCCTACACAAATAATAAATTAGCGCCGGTAAAGCAAAAACTCATCATTGCAAATATCGCGGTGATTATTGGGTGTTTTGTTTTTCTATTCGTCCTTATTCACCGCCAAGTCATTCGCCCGGTGACCAGATTAGCTCAGATGATAAATGACACAGCAGGAGATGACGATTCAAGTTTAATCACCCTAAACAAAAAAGACGAAGTGTCGATGCTCAATAATAGCTACGTATCTTTAGTTGGGCGAATTAATCAGTTGGCCAATGATGATCCACTTACATCCTTATCAAATCGAAAACGCTTTGAGAAAAACCTAGCGAAAGCACTTCCTTTAATCACAAAAGAAAAACTATTAGGGCTTATCTATATCGATTTAGATAATTTCAAACAAGTTAATGACACTCATGGCCACACCGCTGGCGACCATTTACTCATTGAGTTTAGTAAGCGGCTACGGGAAAATATTAGAGTCACAGAGCAAGTTGACGATAAAAACTTTGGCGACATAGCAAGATTAGGCGGCGATGAGTTTGTCATTTTTTTGAGTAATATTCCCTCTTCCGATGCGCTAGCGTCTATCGCTACTCGAATAATTGAGCTGTTTACCTTCGGATTTCAAGTCGATGCTCAACACTACGATGTCCACGCCAGTATCGGTGTTACTTTCACCAACGATAGGAACATCGAGCTGCAAAAACTAGTCAGTGAAGCTGATGCTGCGATGTATATCGCTAAAAAATCCGGCAAGAATAAATATGTCTTTTTCAATGATGAAATAGAGCAGGAAATTAACCATAACAACGAGATTGAACAGGCGTTAAAAACAGCATTGCAACAAAATTCATTTTTCTTAACTTTTATGCCGACTTTCTGTACCAAGACACAAAAAGTACTGGGATTTGAAGTGTTATTACGCGCCCCAGATTTATTGAAAAAAGGAATAGGTCCTGAAGAGTTTATCCCCATTGCCGAACAAAGTAATTTGATCTGCAAAATCGACTTATGGGTCATTGAGAATGCCTTGTTGCACCTAAAATCCTTAATCACTAAACACCAGTTTACAGGAATTTGTGCCATCAACATTTCATCAAAAGAATTGGCAAGAAATGACTTCCCTAAATTGATTAGCGAACTGATCCTCCAGGCTAATGTGCCGCCAGAGCAGATAGAGTTAGAAATCACTGAAACATGCCTCATTCCGGATGACAAAATGGCAGTTAAAAATCTAAATTCTTTGAAAAAAATAGGGGTAAAATTAGCGATTGATGACTTTGGAACTGGCTATACCTCATTTAGCCAACTGGTAGATTACCCACTTGATACATTGAAAATAGATCGCTCTTTCATGCAACAATTAGCCACTACTCCCACAGGAAAAAAACCTACGTTAGATATTATCGTTGATTTAGCGAATGTATATCAGCTAACGGTCATCGTAGAAGGTGTAGAGACAATAGAGGATTTAGACTACATTAAGCGATTGAATTGCCATATGGCACAAGGATATTATTACACTAAACCATTATCTTTTACTGAATTTGAAGCAAACTATATTGCTAAGAAGAAATAATACCAATTACATTATTGACCCGTTTTGTAACGAGTAAAAATTCATTAGAGCATGGAGTTTATTAATGTCATGGGCATAATACTAGAGCAGCCTATCACATGACTGGTGCGAATCACTTCTCTGCGATGACAGTCATGAGCAACAGCGGTTCAAGACTGCACGCTATGGTAGGTGGGTAAAGGCGCTGCTCATTTACCAGAGGATCGAGCCGATAATATTGTAATAAAAATATCGAAGGCAACAGCACTGGGATGCTTAACTTAGCACTCGAATGTTCATTTAGGTATGTTTTAGAGCCGACCCAACGGCACGGTTTATTTCATCAAGTTATGTTCAAAAGTATAAATAATACCTAATGAAATAACTTGTGGGTTATCACCAAATAGCGGGACCACTTTATCCCCATGTCCTTTGCCATTAACACTAAAATTGACATTGTCATCATTACTCATCGATGCATACGCTACATAGAAAATGGTTTGTGGGCTATATTGATAGTCATAGCCTATTGCGAACTGACTCGCTTGTGCTGCATTACTATTAGAGTTAGACACTGCATATTGCGTTTTAAATTTGCCATGTTGACCAACGTTAATGCTACCTCCCACATAATAACTTTCGCGATCGTTATTAGCGATTCCGGCGATATCACTTTCACGTTGATAACCACCACCAAGCGTAAAATCACCAAAATCATAAGCGCTGGTTAAGGATAACGAGGTATGCTCATTCTGAATCATCTCGCCTTGCCCTAATGCGTTATAAGCCAAATTCACTTGTAAACCATCGGCGTTATAACGCCCCTTAATCAATACTAGTTGAGTATCTTGATCTCCCTCTTCAGGTACGTAGGTCGCGCTGATCTCGAATCCTGAGTAATTCATTGTTTTCAAGTGAATAGCGTTATCTACTCGGCCAGGTATACCTGAAGCTTCCCACAGGTTTCCCAGATCACCGACTTGATCAGCAAAAAGATTATAGTCATTCGCCCATTGATCAAGGTAAGGCATATGGCCAACGAGTACTTGACCAAAATTTCCTTCGAGGCCAATAAAGGACGGTCTTCCTTTGGTAAATATCTGACCCGACGATTCTCCAGGTCCATTACCGTCATTGTACCCTTGAGCCGTTAAATCCACCCCAGATTCAAGCTGAAATACAATTCGATAGTTATCCCTTAGCGCATACGAACCTTTAATCCCCAGTCGAGAAGAATTACTCGCGGTATAGATACTGTTTACCTGACCGTCATCAACACGATCAAGTGATAAGTGCCCTAGACCATAAATACTCAACGTCGCTTGCGCTGAGAATGGTACTAAACAAACTAGGGCTATCAGACTATTTATTGGGCAATACCTCATCATTATCTCCTGCTGACTATAGCTTAGTTATCGCCGTTAACAATCACCACAGTCTATTTTGACAATAATTGGAAGCGCGATAATAACTGTTGGAGTTCTCCGGCTTGGGTCGATAATTGCTCTGCCGCCGCTGCGGCTTCTTGAGCTGTATTACTATTTTGCTGCGTAACGGAATCAACCTCTACAACGCCTTTATTTATAGTCTCAGCACCGACAGCTTGCTCATTGCTTGCAGCGGCGATCTCTTCGACATATTGCGAGGTTTTTGATATTCGATCGAATATATTTTGCAAACTGGTCGCGGTATCACTCGCTATCTGAGTACCATTTTGGGTTTTATCAACAGAGCCTGCTATCAATTTTGCGGCATCTTCCGCCGCACTGGTACTACGTGCAGCGAGGCTACGAACTTCATCGGCAACGACCGCAAAACCTCGACCTTGCTCACCGGCACGAGCCGCCTCTATTGCCGCATTTAATGCCAGTAAATTGGTCTGAGCAGCAATCTCATCGATGGTACTGATGAAGGTAGAAATACTACTACTAGCATCCGAAATTTCTTCCATAGCTCCCATCAATTGCGTCATCATGTCACTACCTTGCTGTGCTTCACTTTGCGCTTGAGTAGCGTATGCCTTCGCCTCATTGGCGTTCTTAGCATTAATACTTATTTGCGATGTTAATTGATTTAATGACGATGATATATTCTCTAGACTAATCGCTTGCTGGCTAGCGCCTTCAGACAGAATAGTACTACTTTTCGATACTGAACCACTGCCTTGACGTATCTCTAAGCTTGCATCTTGAATACGCCCGAGTACCTCATTGAGATTATTGGTCATTGACTGTAACGCCAGACCTAGCGCGTCACTATCAGAGGCGAGCCGGATGTCATGATTGAGCTCACCAGCTGCAATTTGTGTCGCTAAGGTCTCCTTCTCTTGTAATGTTCCCATCATGGTTTGCATATCCGCATAAATGCCATTAGCGTTCGAATTTTTCTTATCAAGCAGCGACAAGTCGCCTCCAGCGACCGTCTTAGCTATATTGGCAATATCGATAGGCTCGCCGCCGAGGAGAGACATCACGTGCTTGACTAACCACATCGCAATACTAACCCCTAAAAGTATCGCGATTATTGTGCCAATTAATGTCACGCTTATAACCGAGTTTTCGGTATCGGTCAGTGCGTCGGAACGTTTACTCATTAAGCTGCTCTCACGCTGCTTAAAGGTCGCTACCTGCTCACGAAACTTATCGAAATATACCTTACCTCGAGCCTCACCAACCATATCAGCAATATCATCCATCGTTTTAGCATCACCAATCACTTTACGTAACGCTATTTGTGGTTCGACAACTAACGTTACCCAGCTATCTATCGTGATTTTTGCCTCTGAAAGTAGAGCAACCTGCGCAGGATTATCCGAAACTGTCTCGCTTAGTGACGCCACTAGCTGGTGGAATATTCTATTACCATTTCGATAAGGGTCTAGAAAATCATCCTTGCCAGACAATAAAAAACCTCTCATTCCTGTTTCCATGTCTACCGCTGCGGCTACAATAGCTTGAGCCTGTGCTATTACCTTGTAGGTGTGTTCAACCCACGCAGTTAACTGTTTGAGTTCTTCAATATCATCGGTGGTTTTAGCTTGCTCTTGGCGCCTTATCAGTAATTTATTTTCGCGCTCGACAAACAAGGAAAGCTGCTGCCTAAATTTATCAAAATACTGTTTCCCCTTGGCTTGACCAATGAGTTCAGCCATGTCATTCATGGTTTTTTCATCGCCAATTTGGGTACGCAGATTAATGATTGGCTGGGTAACGTTCACTTGCCACGCTTGGATTGTCGCGGCGATATCTTGCAACAATTTAACCTGTGCAGGGTTATCAGATACGTTTTTGGTTAACTCGCGAATCAATCGATAGAATCTCTTGTCACCATTATCATAGGGGTCTAAAAACTCTTTTTTTCCCGCGAGTAAATAACCTCGCATCCCAGTTTCCATATCAACGCCAGCCGCTTCGACCATCGATGCTGTATCCAGCACCTCATAGGTATGTTCAACCCAGCCAAACGTAGTTACTAATGAACGAACACTGAAATAAACAACAATCGCAATAGCAGCCATAAACGTTAAAATAAGGCCATAGCCGGCGATAAGTTTACTTTTGAAATTAACATGATTTAACATAGCACACCCTACTTGCCCCCAGAAAAAGCAAGAAGAAAGAATTAGTAAATGATAAAAATTAACCCCACCTCATTAAATTTAGGACAACATTAACGATCTAGCAAGAAAGTAGTAAAAATTAAATAAACTAAGTCCGTAAACACTGGAAAAATCATCGAAGAGTAATAGATAAAAACCATGTTTGTTGACCAACCAATAATCCAGTTATAAATTAGAAGATAACAAACTTGCAAGCGTTGTGATAAATAAATTCACTAATATAATGAATAACTAAGACCTAGCACAGTGACTCATTTGCGCTTTATTCCCACAGCCTGCTCATTGACGTTCTCCAATTTTAAAAGCCTATCAGTATCCAATAAATGACTATTATTAACAAAATTAAAAGATAACTAGTAAGACCACTATGTCGAGAGCAACACACCTAAAGCTGACCAACATTCATCAAAAAACATATATAGTCAGCTAATCTAATTATATTTTAGCGGCCTAAAATTAACACTCGTTGATTGTCGCTTCACTATTCTTCAGCAAACTTCCTACCGGGTAAATAACCATGCTAAGTTAGGAATAATGATTAAGCATTTTTAAAGGAATAATGATGTTAAAAACAAGAGATATTAGCACTGTGGCGGCGGCCAAACAGATTGTTGAACAACGTCAGTTAACCCATGTCAAAATCGGATTATTTGATATCGACGGCGTGATGCGCGGTAAATATGTTAGCAAGGAAAAGTTTTTCTCCATGCTCGATCACGGCGGTAGCTTTTGTGATGTGGTGCTAGGTTGGGATTTAAAAGACCAGCTCTATGATAATGTCTCCTACACAGGATGGCACACCGGATACCCAGATGCAGCCATTCGCATCATACCCACCAGCTGCCGCGATATCCCTTTTGAACAAGATATGTTGTTATTTATGGCTGAGTTTAGCCAGCATGCCGAAGCCATTTGTCCACGAGCGGTATTACGCCGTGTTATTCAGCGAGCTAACGCGTTGGGTTATCAGGTTAACGCGGCTTTTGAATATGAATTTTTTCTCTTTAACGAAACACCAGAATCCATTCGAGAAAAAGGCTATCGCAACCTTACGCCAATAACACCCGATTATTTCGGTTATTCCATGATCCGCAATTCAACCCATAGCGACCTTTATCATCAATTGTTAGCACTGAGTCAGCAAATGGACTTTCCGATTGAAGGACTGCATACCGAGACTGGCCCAGGCGTGCTCGAAGCGGCATTAACCTATGATAATGCGAGCGATGCTGCCGACAAAGCGGCCCTTTTTAAGACATTTACCAAAGTGTGGGCCCAGCGTAATAATATGATGGCGACTTTTATGGCTAAATGGTCGAAGGATTTACCGGGACAAAGTGGCCATATTCACTTATCACTGACCGATAACGCTGGCGAATCGGTATTTTATGCCGACGATAAGCCACATAACATGAGTGATATCCAGCGTCATTTTCTAGCTGGGCAACAGCGATTGATGCCTGAATTTCTGGCGATGGTCGCGCCAACGGTCAACAGCTATAGCCGCATGGTGCCAGGACAATGGGCGCCGTTGGATGCTACATGGGGTTGTGAGAACAGGACCACAGCATTGCGGCTTATCGGTGGCAGTGCGAAATCGCAACGGGTTGAATATCGCATTGGTGCGGCCGATGCCAATCCTTATTTAGCGCTCGCTGCCGCATTAGCTTCGGGCCTACATGGCATCGAGCAACAACTCGAACCATTGCCCCAAGTAACCGGCAATGCCTATGCACAGCCACAACCGCCAGAAATATCGCTGCCTCGCACCTTATCTGCCGCCGCCGATCGCTTAACGCAATCAACACCAGCGATTGATTATTTTGGTCAAGAATTTGTCAGTCACTATAGCGCCACCCGATTATGGGAGGAGCAACAATTTAGGCAACATGTTACCGATTGGGAATTAGCCCGCTATTTTGAAATCATATAAGGCGATATAGATGACACAATCGATACAAACAACCTACTCTCCGATCGACAATTCGGCCTATGTGATACGAACACAGGCTAGCCAGCAGCAAATAGATGATGCTATTACCTTAGCCATTAACGCCCAACGAGACTGGGCTAAAACACCCATTGCCCAGCGCCAACAAATTTGCCGCGATATGCTTAACGCATTTATCATCAATCAAGATGAGATCTGCCAACAACTATGCTGGATGATTGGCCGGCCAATTTCATATTGCCAAGGTGAAGTCGCTGGTATGATCGAGCGAGCCAGCTACATGATTGACATAGCGCCTGGCGCATTGGCCGACATGACATTACCACCGACGAGTGATGTTAAGCGCTATATCAAAGCGACCCCATTGGGTGTTGTGCTGATATTAGCGCCGTGGAATTATCCCTACTTAACCGCGATCAACAGCATTATCCCAGCCATTATGTCGGGCAATGCGATCATTTTAAAACACTCAAGCCAAACACCACTGTGCGCCGAACAACTCGCGAGTGCTTTTAAAACGGCAAATCTACCGCGTGGTGTTTTTCAATACTTACATTTAAGCCATCTTGATTGTCAGCATCTCATAAAGCAGGGCCCTATCGATTATGTCGCGTTTACCGGATCGGTCGCTGGCGGAAAAATGGTCGAGCAAGCGGCTAGTGGAAAATTCATTGGTATTGGCTTGGAGTTGGGTGGTAAAGATCCCGCTTATGTTCGCGCTGACGCCGATATTGATGATGCTGTTGCGACGGTGATTGATGGCGCCTTTTTCAATTCTGGCCAATCATGTTGCGCGATTGAACGGCTTTATTTACATCGCGATATTTATCAGCAGTTTTTAACGAAAGCCGTGGCGTTAGTTAAACAATATCAACTCAAACTGCCAACCGATCCAACCTGCACATTAGGGCCAGTGGTGAATAGTCAAGCCGCCGACTTGGTGCGCCAGCAAATTAAAGACGCTATCGCCAGCGGCGCTAAAGCACATATACCCAGCAGTGACTTCACCCTCGCACAACTCGGTAGCCCCTACTTGGCGCCGCAGTTATTAACGCAAGTGGATCACGACATGGCGATAATGAAAGATGAAAGCTTTGGCCCGGTTCTGGCGATAATGCAAGTAGACAATGACCAACAAGCGATTGAATTAATGAATGACTCTCAGTTTGGCTTAACCGCCTCGGTATTTAGCGCAGATGTATCAGTCGCTCAAGCGATGGGCGAGTTAGTCAATTGCGGGACCTTTTTTGTCAATCGTTGTGATTACCTCGATCCTGCGCTGGCATGGACGGGGCTAAAAAACTCTGGGCGCGGCTGTTCGTTATCGTCTCTCGCTTATCAAACATTTACCCAGCCAAAGTCATTTTATCTAAAAAGCTAATTAACAAGGCATGTTATGGACTTATCTTATTTAACTAATAATTGGAATTACCCGACTGACATACGTTTTGGCATTAATCGCATTAATGAATTAGCTGACGTTTGTATTGAACTGGGTTTATCGGCGCCGTTAATCGTGACAGATCCTAGTTTAGCGCAGCTGCCAATGATTGACGACGCGTTAACAAACTGCCAGCAAGCTGGATTGGACTGCGCCATTTTTAGTGAGATCAAGAGTAATCCGACGATAGACAACATTGACGCAGGCACAGCCGCTTATCAACGTGGCGGTCACGACGGCGTTATCGCCTTTGGCGGTGGCTCGGCGCTTGATGCCGGTAAAGCTATCGCACTAATGGTTGGTCAGCACGGTTCATTATGGGATTATGAAGATGTGGCAGACAATTGGCGGCGCGTAAATGCCAAGGTTATTGCGCCGCTAATTGCGATACCAACCACGGCAGGTACCGGTTCAGAAGTTGGCCGCGCGGCGGTCATAACTGACCCAACACAACACCTAAAGCGCCTGATCTTTCATCCTAAGATGCTGCCCAAAATAGTCATACTCGACCCGCAATTAACCGTGAACTTGCCGGCTCATTTAACGGCAGCGACGGGTATGGACGCCCTGTCTCATGCTTTAGAGGCTTATTGTGCCCCCAACTTTCATCCGATGGCGGAAGGCATAGCGTTGGAAGCTATCCGACTAATAAAAGAACACTTACCCATAGCCACCAGCAACGGCGAGGATTTAATCGCGCGCTCACAAATGATGGTTGCATCGACCATGGGCGCCACGGCGTTTCAGCGCGGATTGGGTGCTATGCACGCACTCGCGCATCCATTAGGCGCGTTATACGACAGTCATCATGGCTTGCTCAACGCGGTATTAATGCCCTACGTGATCGTCGCTAATCGCTCGGCCATCGAGCCAAGGATCGAACGCCTCGCCCGTTATCTCCAACTACCAGACAGCAGCTTTGACGGTTTTGTGCAGTGGATAATATCGCTGCGCCAACAACTATCAATACCTCATACCCTCACCGAGATGGGCATCGTTGATTGTGATACAAAAAGAGTGGCGCAGATGGCCGCCGTCGATCCCAGTGCAGCAAGCAATCCAATAGGTTTTTCGGCCGACCAATACCAAGAAATATGCCGATGCGCCATTAACGGTGACTACTTGAATTGTAAGGGTACACAATGAAAGTTGGCATTCTCATTTGCGATAATGTCCAGCCTCATTTACAGCAAGAGTTTGGTGATTATCGATTGATGTTTACTAACTTGTTAGCGCAAGTAGACGAGCAATTAGAATTGGTTTTTTATGATACACATCGACAACAATTACCCATTGATATCGATGAATGCGACGGCTATCTCACCAGTGGAAGTCGCTACAGTGTTTATGATGACTTGTTATGGATTGCTCAGTTAGAGGATTTTATTCGCCAACTTTATCAAGCGAGTAAACCCTTTGTAGGCATTTGTTTTGGGCATCAGCTATTAGCTAAAGCATTAGGTGGCGAGGTCACAAAATCAAGCAAAGGATGGGGAGTTGGCCTCAACCTCTGCCAAGTTAGTTTAGCTCAACCCTGGATGTTACCCGCTAAAGAAAATTTAGCCTTAGTGGTAAGCCATCAAGATCAAATAAGTCGCTTACCGCCAGCAGCAGAGGTTTTAGCCGGCAATGACTTTTGCCCTGTAAGCATGTTTCAGGTCGGTCAAACGATGCTAGGGCTGCAGGGGCATCCCGAATTTAGCCGCGCATATAGCGCGGCGTTAATGGATAGTCGCAAAGATCGCATTGGCGCGACATTAATTACATCCGCCAAACGCACATTACAACATAACAGTGATGATCTATTTACCATGGTTTGGTTAGTTAACTTTTTAAAACAAACACCTCATTAAAACACTTATCACTTCAAGCCAACCACTGGATTAACCAAAGTTAGCTAGCGTATAATAGTGTCATTCGATAACAGTATACCAACATCTTAAGATTATTATGGCCAGCACAGCAGCAGCGTTACATATTTTAGTTAAGCATAAAGAGCAAGCCGAAGACATTTTAGCGCAACTGAAAAAAGGCGCTAAATTTCAGACCCTAGCCAAGAAACACTCCAACTGCCCATCGGGTAAAAAAGGCGGAAGTTTAGGCGAGTTCAAAAAAGGCGCGATGGTGCCCGCATTTGACAAGGCTTGTTTTACTGGGGAAGTGTTAACTCCGCAGCTGGTCAAAACCAAACATGGCTGGCATGTGATTAAAGTGCTTTATCGGACTTAGGCTCGCACTTAAGTCATAAAATTGGGGCAGGGTTAAACATGTATTCGCTGGACCGCATCAAAACGTTCAGCGCAGACATGACTAGCTAATTGTCGCAATAGCTATCAATATTAAGCCGACATAATCACCTGATT
>Ga0209395_1002601_pt1 | contig 23256 bp, 24 predicted proteins | sample GOMGulsemesocosm_3_FD_184635 | JGI IMG/M metagenome (GOLD analysis project Ga0209395, IMG submission 184635) | Methane-oxidizing microbial communities from mesocosms in the Gulf of Mexico - GOM9D Gulf of Mexico (SPAdes) (version 2) | ecosystem: Environmental > Aquatic > Marine > Cold seeps... | reverse complement strand
AACCCTTTATGAAATGGTAAGTGCTTATGCAATGTTTGCAAACAAAGGATTGCGTGTAGAACCAATGATGATTACACATATAGAAGATAAAAACGGAACAGTTTTAGATCAATTTACACCAGAAACTAAAGAGGTAATGAGTGAAGAATCTGCCTATGTAGTGATCGATTTATTAAAAGGTGTTACCACAGGAGGATCTGGAATAAGACTAAGAACTACTGGACCCAGAACAGATGCAGGCTATATAACGGGTTATCCATATGGATTTACAAATGCAATTGCAGGAAAAACAGGAACTACTCAAAATCATACAGATGGTTGGTTTATGGGAGTTGTACCAAATTTAGCAACAGGTGTTTGGACAGGTGGAGAAGACAATGCAATTCACTTTGAAGGTATTGGAAAAGGACAAGGGGCAACCATGTCTTTACCTTCATGGGGAATCTTTATGAGAAAATGTTATGAAGATCCAACATTAAACATCAGTATAGAGGATTTTGAAAAGCCAGAGAAAGAATTATCAATCAAATTAGATTGTGATGGTAAAACAAAAGTGACAGATGACGAAAAAGATAAGAAACCAGTAATAGAAAAAGGGGATACGGACTTTTAAGAAAAGAACAATGATAAATAAAGTAGTAAAAAACGCAAAAGAAGCGCTAATAGGTGTTGAAAACGGAATGACATTTATGTTAGGAGGTTTTGGCCTTTGTGGAATTCCAGAGAACTGTATTACAGAATTAGTTGCCTTAGGTATTTCTGATTTAACCTGTATCTCTAACAATGCTGGTGTTGATGATTTTGGACTAGGATTGTTATTACAAAAACGTCAAATAAAAAAAATGATTTCTTCTTATGTTGGAGAAAATGATGAGTTTGAGCGTCAAATGTTATCAGGAGAATTGGATGTAGATTTAATTCCGCAAGGAACTTTAGCAGAGCGTTGTAGAGCAACTGGAGCTGGAATTCCGGCTTTTTATACACCAGCAGGTTACGGAACCGAAGTGGCTGAAGGAAAAGAGACGAGAGAGTTTAATGGAAAAATGTATGTATTAGAACATGCGTTTGATGCCGAGTTTGCTTTTGTAAAAGCTTGGAAAGGAGATACTGCCGGAAACTTAATTTTTAAAGGAACAGCTCGTAATTTTAACCCGATGATGGCAATGGCTGGTAAAACAACTGTTGTAGAGGTTGAGGAATTGGTTGAGGCTGGAGAATTAGACCCAAATCAAATTCACACTCCCGGAATTTTTGTCCAAAGAATTTTTCAAGGAGAAGGATATGAAAAGAGAATAGAACAACGTACTGTAACTCCAAAATCATAAGTAATGGCACTTACAAAAGAAGAAATAGCACAAAGAATTGCACAAGAATTACAAGATAAATGGTATGTAAATTTAGGAATTGGTATTCCTACGTTGGTTGCCAATTATATTCCTGAAGGAATTGAAGTTGAGTTTCAATCTGAAAACGGATTGTTAGGAATGGGACCATTTCCTGTAGAAGGAACAGAAGATGCAGATTTGATAAATGCAGGGAAACAAACTGTTACTGTTTTAGATGGGGGATCTCTTTTTGATTCTGCATTGAGTTTTGCAATGATTCGTGGACAACACGTTCAATTAACTGTTTTAGGAGCGATGGAAGTTGCTGCTAATGGTGATATTGCAAATTGGAAAATACCAGGTAGAATGGTGAAAGGAATGGGAGGAGCTATGGATTTAGTTGCTTCAGCCGAGAACATTATCGTAGCCATGATGCACACCAATAAAAAAGGTGAATCTAAGTTGTTAAAACAATGTTCTTTGCCGCTTACTGGAGTTGGTTGTGTAAAGAAGGTTGTGACAAACTTAGCAGTTTTAGAAATTAAAGAGGGCGCTTTTCATTTATTAGAAAGAGCTCCTGGTGTGAGTGTTGAAGAAATTCAGAATGCTACAGAAGGAACTTTAATTGTGAATGGAGAAATACCAGAAATGCAGTTTTAACAACACAATAATGGAAATTTTTAAAAAAACATATTGGTTAATTTATCCGTTTTTGATTGTGATTTTTATGTTGATTTTTGATCAGATTTATAAAACAGACAACCTGATACCTAAAGCATTAGGTTGCGGTTTGCTTGCTTATGTTTTATCACCAAGAAAAAAAATTATCAAGACCCAAACAGGAGTAGTAAAACAAATTACTTGGATCTTCTTAAAAAAACCAATCTTCTTAAATTCATAAATGAAAATAATCTCATACAACGTAAACGGAATTAGAGCTGCATTAAAAAAAGGCTTTATGGAATGGTTGCAACAAGCAAATCCAGATGTAATTTGCATTCAAGAAACCAAAGCACACAAAGAACAGTTAGATTTGTCTGAGTTTGAAGCTGCGGGTTACCCATATCATTATTGGTTTTCTGCACAAAAAAAAGGATACTCTTCTGTAGCTGTTTTGTGTAAACAAAAACCGAATCATGTTGAGTATGGAACCGGAATTGAAACTATGGATTTTGAAGGTAGAAATCTACGTGTAGATTTTGATAATGTTTCTGTTATGAGCATGTATTTACCTTCTGGAACCAACGATGCTAGACTCAATTTTAAGTTGAATTATATGGCGGAAATTCAGGAATACTTGAATGAACTGAAGAAGGAAATTCCGAATTTAGTAATCTGTGGTGATTATAATATTTGTCATGAAGAAATTGATATTCACAATCCGAAAATGAAAGGCGTTTCGGGGTTTTTACCAATAGAACGTGATTGGATGGGGAGTTTTATTAACAGTGGATTTATCGACAGTTTTAGACACTTAAACGAGGGGAAACAAGAGTTTTCTTGGTGGAGCTATAGAGCAAATTCTAGAGCAAATAATAAAGGTTGGCGTTTAGATTATGCAATGGTTTCTGAGCCATTAAAAGAGAAAATTTCTAGAGCATATATTTTACCGGAAGCAAAACATTCAGATCATTGCCCAATTGTGGTTGAATTAGATTTTTAGCATGAAATACTTTAGTACACTTATTCTTTTTCTATTTTCTGTTTCTATGGTTGCACAATCAACCTTAGACAGCATCACAAAAGACACTTTAAAACCAGTACAGACAAAAAACTATTTCTCTGACAATGATTTGTCATTGATCGATAGTTTGGTGTTGGAAACACAGTATAGATCGCCCTTATCAGAGAATTACAACTATGTAATTAAGGGCTTAGAAGCGACTAAAAAACCGTATAATAAAATTCCTACTAATGTTTTAAAAGAGCGCTTAAAACACTTAGACGATACGACACCTTTCTTTGTTGCTTACAATCCAATTTTAGAAAATGTGATCAATTCTTATTTAAAATACCGTAAAAGGTACTACCCGAGATTGATGGCAAAAGCAGCGTATTATTTTCCAATGTTTGAAAAATATTTGGATCAATTTGATGTTCCCTTAGAGATGAAATACTTGGCAATTGTTGAATCTACTTTAGACCCAAGAGCAAGATCTAGAGTTGGAGCTAGAGGTTTATGGCAGTTTATGTATTTGACGGGAAAGCAATATAAATTGAATGTAAATTCTTATGTTGATGAGCGTCAGGATCCAATAAAAGCAACAGTTGCAGCCTGTAAATACTTAAGTGATTTATACAATATTTTTGGTGATTGGGATTTGGCTTTAGCAGCCTATAATTCTGGACCAGGAAATGTTTCTAAAGCAATAAAACGGTCTGGAGGGTATCAAAATTATTGGAACCTTCGTCAATATTTACCAAGAGAGACAGCGGGATATGTTCCGGCATTTTATGCAACCATGTATCTTTTTAAATATGCAAAAGAACACGGTTTGGCACCAGAAAACCCACCAATATACCATTTTGCAACAGATACGATTCACGTTAAAAGAACAGTTTCTTTGGATCAAATTTCAGAAACATCTGGAATAGAAATGGAGATGCTTCAGTTTTTAAACCCAGAGTATAAGTTGGATATCATCCCGTTTGTAAAAGGAAAAAACTACTCGCTTACATTGCCAAGAAACAAAACGATGAAGTTTTTGTCTAAAGAAAAAGAGCTGTATGCTTTGGCAGATAGAGATGACGCAAAAAGAGAAAAACCATTACCAAAGTATCTCGAGCTAAATAGACGCATTCGATATAAAGTAAGAAGCGGAGATTATTTAGGAAAGATTTCTAAAAAATTTGGTGTTAGAGTAAGTCAACTTAAAAAATGGAACCGATTGCGAAGCAACAAGCTAAAGATTGGCCAACGATTGACTGTTTTTCCGAGAAGGTTATAGCGCTAAAGGTTTTTAAAAAATAAAAAAACGGAATAGTATTTGAAGGCATACAACTAACTATAAAATATTAATAATGAAAAAAGGATTGATCATAATTTCAGTAGTACTTTTTTTAACTTCATGTAAAGATGCTAAAGACACCTTTGTGTTAAGTAGCCCTATAGGAAAAGTAAATAAAGTACTTGTTGTGACAACGGGTGAGCACTGGAAAGGGATTGTTGGTAATGAATTAAGGGATTTTTTAGGAGAACTTTTAGTTGGTTTGCCACAAGCAGAAACTACATTTTCTGTTTCACAAGTTGCTCCAAAAGGTTTTGGAACTATTATGAATAAAAATAGAAATATACTTTTTGTTCAAATTGCGACAGAGGAATCGTTCACAATTAAGAAAAATATGTATGCAGCTCCTCAAACTATTATTAGCATTACTGCTAAAGATGAAGCAGGTTTGATTGCACAGCTTAAAAAACACGCGAAAGAGGTTATAAAAACATTTAAAGACGGAGACATTAAAACCTTGCAAAATGTTTTTAATAAAAGAAGAGTTGATATCTCAAAGTATAAAACACTAAAAAAGTTAGGTTTGTCATTAATAATTCCTAGAGAATTCAGAACGGTAGATGACACAGGAGAATTTTTATGGTTGCGTCAATATTTGCGAAGTGGTATTGCTAGAGGAGACGGTAGAAACAATATTTTAGTGTATTCAGTTCCGTTGACTGAAGAATTTGATTTAGATGCAAGAAATAATATTTTAATCAACAGAAACATAATTGGTAAAAAGTATATTCCTGGTTCTAAAGAAGGAATGTATATGATTACTGAAGCAGCATATACACCGCAAACCAAGAGCGCAATAGTAGCGAACAAAAAAGCTTTTGAAACCCGTGGTAAATGGGAGGTGAAAGGTGATTTTATGGCTGGACCATTTTTAAATTATACAATTGTTGATAAAGAGAATAACCGATTAATTGTTGTTGAAGGCTTTACCTATGCTCCTTCAGTTAATAAAAGAGAGTTTATTTTTGAATTGGAAGCGATTGCGAAATCATTAAAAATTTTATAAATTCCAACCTATAGTTTAAAAGCCAAAAACAACTTGTTTTTGGCTTTTTTGTTTTTAATCAATTTAAAATCAAAAAGTTATTCCTTATATTTGAGAGAATCAAAACAAATAATATTATGGAATTTAATTTTTTGACTACTGCGGTTGCCGCGCTTATGCCTTTAGTAATGGGTTTTATCTGGTACGGACCAATGCTCTTTAAAAACGCATGGATGAAAGAAGTAGGGTTTACTGATGACTCTATGAAAGGAGCCAACATGGCCTTGATTTTCGGGTTGAGTTATGTTCTGAGTTTTTTAATGGCATTTATATTACAAACAGTTGTGATACATCAATTTGGTGTTTCTTCTTCTTTAATGAAATCAGGCGAATCAGCACTGTCTGGAGTCGATTTAGCATATTTTCAAGATTTTATGACAACCTACGGAGATCGTTTTAGAACTTTTGGGCATGGTGCTTTACATGGTGCAATGGTTGGCATATTTATAGCATTACCAATTATGGGGACCAATGCAATGTTTGAAAGAAAAAGTTTTAAATATGTACTAATTAATGTCGGTTACTGGACAATAACATTAGCGTTAATGGGCGGTATACTTTGCCAAACTGCTTTTTAAGAAATTTGAAAAAGAGCTTTCAACTCAAGGTATACTTGTTGTTGGAGCATTATAAAAAAACCCACTGAATTTTCAGTGGGTTTTGTATGTATTATATAAAATATCGATTTATCCTTTCTTTGCCCAACTATCTCTAAGTCCAACTGTTTTATTAAATACTAAACTGTCTTTAGTTGAATCGTCATCAACATTAAAGTATCCCAAACGTTGAAACTGAAATTGCTCTCCAATTATAGCAGATTGCAAGCTTGGCTCAACAAAAGCAGTAATTTTTTCTAAAGAATTTGGGTTGATAAACTCCATATAATCTTTGTCTTTATGTCCATCTGGAGCCTCATCTAAAAACAAACGGTCATAAGCTCTTACCTCTGCTTTTACAGCGTGTTTAATAGAAACCCAATGCAAAGTACCTTTTACTTTACGTTTGCTCTCTTCAGTATTGCTTCCCGATTTTGTCAACGGATCATAAGTACAGTGAATCACTGTAATTTCTCCATTTTCATCCTTTTCACAACTCGTAGCAGTAATAAAGTAAGCGTTTTTTAAACGTACTTCTTTTCCTAATTTTAAACGAAAAAATTTCTTGTTTGCTTCTTCTCTAAAATCTTCACGTTCAATATAAATTTCTCTAGAAAAAGGAACTTCTCTAGATCCTGCGTTTTCATCTTCTGGATTGTTTTCTGCAATTAGAATTTCTTCTTCTCCTTCAGGATAATTATCAATGATCACCTTAACAGGATCTAAAACACCCATCACTCTATTGGCTGTTTTGTTTAAGTCTTCTCTAATTTTAAATTCTAATAAAGAAACATCAATAATGTTTTCTCTTTTAGAAACTCCAACAGTTTCAATAAAATTACGGATAGAAGCTGGCGTATAACCACGTCTTCTTAACCCAGAAATTGTTGGCATTCTTGGATCGTCCCAACCAGTTACAACACCTTCTTCAACTAGTTTTAATAACTTACGCTTACTCATAATAGTATAGCTTAAGTTCAACCTAGAAAATTCACGTTGTTTAGGTGGATTAGGATATTCTGATTTACTAAATTCAAAAACACAATCTCTAAACCAATTATATAAATCTCTGTGAGGTTTAAATTCTAATGAGCATAATGAATGTGAAATTTGCTCTACATAATCGCTTTCTCCATGTGTCCAGTCGTACATTGGATAAATACACCAATCGTTACCTGTTCTATGATGTGATTTCTTTAAAATACGATACATTAATGGATCTCTTAATAACATATTAGGAGAAGACATGTCTATTTTTGCACGTAAAACATGAGAACCTTCATCAAACTCACCATTTTTCATTTTGGTGAATAATTCTAAATTCTCATCAATACTTCGATCTCTGTTAGGACTATCAGTACCAACTTCAGTTGGAGTCCCTTTTTGAGCTCTCATTTCTTCTGATGTCTGATTGTCTACATACGCTTTTCCATCTTTGATCAATAGAACTGCCCAATCATATAATTGTTGAAAGTAATCTGAAGAATATACCTCATTTTCCCATTGATACCCTAACCACCTTACGTCATTTTTGATAGCATCTACATATTCCTGCTCTTCTTTTGCAGGATTTGTATCGTCAAAACGAAGGTTTACAGGTGCGTTGTATCTTTGACCTAAACCAAAGCTAATACCAATTGCTTTTGTATGACCAATATGCAAATACCCATTTGGTTCTGGAGGAAAACGAAAACGTAAGTTCTCTTTTGGCATTCCGTTTGCCAAATCTTCTTCTATAATTTGCTCTAAAAAATTTAGCGATTTACTTTCTTCAGACATGTTCTTTTCTACTAGAAATTAGAAGGCAAAATTACGTAAAATATAAAGCCCATAAAATTATTGATGTAACAAAAGCATTAATATTCCTTCTTATAGATAAGGATAACTAAAAAATAAAAACAAATGAACGATAAACCATTAAATTACACCTGTCCCAAATGCAGTAATAAGACTTATGATATTGGTCAGTTAAGAGCAACAGGAGGAACCTTGTCTAAAATATTTGATATTCAAAACCAAAAATACACAAGCGTTAGCTGTGGGCGTTGTAGGTATACAGAGTTTTATAAAGCAGATACAAGTGCTTTAAGTAATATTTTTGACTTTTTTACGGGGTAAATTAATGTTTGTATTTTCCGTCTGGTAAAACCGTTGGCAATTTATACGTAGGATTGTTAAAAAGACTCCATGCTTTAGTATCTGTAGTTTGTATTTTTACAGCAGTATTTAATTTCCATTCATTTTCAATGTCTGTCAATCTGTTTTCTTGTGCTCCAAGTATAGAGGATAAAACCCAATAAGAATATTCACTTACTTGACATTCGTAATTGCAAGTTATATCAGCATAGGTATACCAAGCGTTTGTAGGGTATGGATTTGGTGGGTTTTGAAACGTTCCGCCACGTGCAACATCCATCGCAATACTTATTTCAGAAGTAGCCAAAGAGCTAAAAATAGTTGGATATGCTTTTTCATATCCGCTACTTGTTACTATGTGCCAAACTTCTTCTAAAGCAGCATCAAATGTACTAGCATGGCCATTTGCATGCCAAGTTAAATTTGTTTCATCACTTCCTAAATCTTGCCCTATATATCCGTTTGGTACAACAAACTCATCTCTTTCTGCAGTTGTTTTCCACAAGAAAAGAAATCCTTTTTTAGTTTTCATGGCAGCATGCATTGTTACATTGTCTACGTTGCCATCTTCGTTGTTGTCTATATACTGTGCTAAAATATTGGCTGCATGTAAAAGCTTTGCATCTTCTACGTTTTTAAATGCATACACAGGTATGTCAAAAACCATCACTTTTCTATTAAAATTTTCGAAACCGGTATCTTGGTTTACAATAATTTTAAAATTCGGATCATTTCCGGGATCAACAAAAACAGAAGTGTCTTTAAGGTTGTCATTAATAATACAAGATGAAAAGCACATTGCACTAATAAAAGCTACGAGGATAATTTTAGAAAAAGATTTTTTAAGCATAATAATTTTTTTTCTTTTTTTTCTGAAAATCAAATACTCTAACTATTTTTGCTGTTATGGGAATAATACAGGTAAACAATATTAAACTTTACGCCTATCATGGATGTTTAGATGAGGAAGCAAAAATTGGTTCTGAATACAATGTTGATTTAGAGATCAAAGCGAATTTACAAAAATCAGCTGAATCAGACGAATTAATTGATACAGTAGATTATGTACACTTAAATTTTATTGTAAAAGAAGAGATGGCTATTCGCTCTAAACTGTTAGAACATGTGGCACAGAGAATTTTAGATCGAATTTTTAATGAACTTACTACAGTTAAAAAAGCGAAGGTAAGTGTGGCAAAAATAAATCCACCAATTGGTGGTAATGTTAAAGAAGTGGTAATTGTTTTATCAAAAAAGAGGAAAGCGTAAAAAAACCTTGCGCAAAAAGGAAATTTGCGTAAATTTGCCATCCGAAAGGGTGTCGTGGCCGAGTGGCTAGGCAGTGGTCTGCAACACCATCTACAGCGGTTCGAATCCGCTCGACACCTCTAAAAAAACCTATTAATCAATTGATTGATAGGTTTTTTGCTTTTTAGAAAAAAATCATAAAAAATGAAGCATTGTGTTTTAAATCTTTAGAATAATCTTAACAAAATTCTGCTCTTTTTTCTGCATCTTTGTGATCCATGAAGATTTATCCCATAGAGACAGGTAATTTTAAGCTAGATGGAGGCGCAATGTTTGGTGTTGTTCCTAAATCCATTTGGCAACGTACCAACCCAGCAGATGCGAATAATTTAATTTCTATGAGTATGCGATGCATGCTTATTGAAGACGGAAATAGATTGACTTTGGTTGATACAGGTCTAGGCTCAAAGCAATCAAACAAATTTTTCGGGTATTATGATTTGTTTGGCGACTTTTCTTTAGATACGTCCTTGGCTCAATTGGGTTTTCATAGAGATGATATTACGGATGTATTTTTAACACATTTGCATTTTGATCATTGTGGAGGTGTTATTCAATGGAATTCGGATAAAACCGGTTATATGCCAGCTTTTAAGAATGCTAAAGTTTGGTCTAATGACAATCATTGGGATTGGGCAACGAATCCAAACCCAAGAGAAAAAGCTTCTTTTTTGACAGAAAACATACTACCAATTAAAGAAAACGGGCAATTAAACTTCATTAAAAATCCAATAGAGCAAATTGGCTTTGATGTGTTGTTTATGAATGGTCACACAGAAAAACAAATGCTACCAAAAATTGAATATCAAAATCAAACCTTGGTCTTTATGGCAGATTTATTACCAACAACAGGGCACATTCCGCTGCCTTATGTAATGGGATATGACACACGCCCATTATTAACTATAGAAGAAAAAGCACAATTTTTAATCGAAGCTGCAGACCATGAGTATCTATTGTTTTTAGAACACGATGCAGAAACTGAAATTTGTACCGTTAAACATACAGAAAAAGGGGTTCGCTTAAAAGAAAAATTAAAATTTAGAGACATATTTAACTAAGAAAAAAGAAAAGATCCATGAAGATTACTAAACCATTTTATATTTCAGCAATTGCTGTATTGACATTAGTAAGTTGTAAGACTGTAAATACAATTCCGGTTCCTACAGGAACAAGTAATGTAGTAAGTATTACAGCCAAAAAAATCCCTTTAACTAAAGAGCAGCAACATTCTTGGGGACATGCAGATTTGGCAACAGATACCATTCCAGGAATGAGTATAGCGAAAGCATACGCGTTTTTAAAAGGAAAAAAAGGGCAAACGGTTGTCGTTGGTGTGGTAGATTCTGGATCTGATTTAGAGCACGAAGATTTAAAAAACGTTGCCTGGATTAATACAAAAGAAATTGCTGGTAATGGAATTGATGATGATAAAAACGGTTATATCGATGATATTAACGGGTGGAATTTTTTGGGAGGTATTTACAAAGAAAATGCAGAGTCAGAAAGGATTTTAAAAAACCCAAAACTGGTTGATGCCGATATTTATAAAAAGATAAAAGCGTTACAGGATAAGAAAATTGCAGGAGCAAAAACAAATGAAAGTAGATTCAAGCAAATGCTGCAAGCGGTTCAGTTTGCAGACAAAACATTAGCTGAGCATTTAAAAAAGAAAACATATACCAAAGAAGAAGTTGAAGCAATTAAAACTGAAGAACCAAAATTGGCGCAAAGTGTAAATATTGCAAAACAAATGTATGGTTTTGGTTTAGCATCTTTAGAGCAAGCTATTTCTGAAGTAAAAAAAGAAGTGAAAAAGGCTTCAGATTTGTTAAGTGGAGACAATTTAAAAACCAATTATAGAACACCATTAAATGACAATGCACAAGATTTTACAACTCGTGGTTATGGTGACGGTAAAACAGGTCATTTGGTTGATGATGAAATTCACGGAACACACGTTTCTGGTATTATTGGAGCAGAAAGAAATAACAACTTAGGGATGAATGGTGTTGCTCATAATGTAAAAATAATGGCAGTTAGAGCAGTTCCAGATGGTGATGAGTATGATAAAGATGTCGCTTTGGCAATACGTTATGCAGTAGATAATGGCGCAAAAGTAATCAACGCAAGTTTCGGTAAATCATATTCGCCAAACAAACAATGGGTATATGATGCAATTAAGTATGCCGCAGAAAAAGATGTATTGATTGTTCATGCCGCCGGAAATTCTGGAGAGAACATCGATGTAGAAAGAAACTACCCAAATGATTCTGACGATTTAAAAACAGAATTTTCGGATAATGTAATTACCATTGGAGCAATCAGTTCTAATTACAACGAGAAATTACCAGCAGGTTTTTCTAATTATGGTAAAATAAATGTAGACATTTTTGCACCTGGAGTACAAATCTATTCTACATTTCCAGATGAAAGGTATCAATCTATAGGAGGAACCTCTATGGCTTCGCCTGGAGTTGCAGGAATCGCAGCATTGATTCGTTCTTATTACCCAAAATTATCTGCTAGTCAAGTAAAGCATATCATTATGAATTCTGGTACAAAGATTGATTTTGATGTAATCAAACCAGGATCTACATCTAGAGAAAACCCAACAGGTGTAAAAGTTCCTTTTTCAGAATTATCAGTTTCAGGAAGAATTGCCAATGCATATGGTGCATTAAAAATGGCAGATAGAATGGTAAACGGAAAATAAATTCAAGAGAAAAGAGTAATTAACGATAAATTATAGATCAATGAGAAAAGTTTTAATTGTAGCATTATCATTTAGTATGATGATTTCTTATGCGCAAAAGAGAAATACTTCAAATAATGGATATTGGCAACAACACGTAGATTATACTATGGATGTTGATGTTGATGTAAAAAAGTATCAGTATTCTGGAACACAAAAATTAGTGTATACTAATAATTCACCAGACGCATTAAACAAAGTGTTTTATCATTTATACTACAATGCATTTCAACCAAATAGCGAAATGGATGCTCGTTTGCAAAGCATTGCTGATCCTGATGGTAGAATGGTTACTAAATCTGGTACAAAAGAAAACCGAATTGTTAAAAGTAGAATAGCTTCTTTAAAACAAAATGAAATTGGATTTTTAAAAGTTTCGTCTCTAAAACAAAACGGAGTGGCATTAAACTACGCTGTTGAAGGAACTGTATTAGAAGTAACTTTAAATGAACCTATTCAGCCAGGAGCAAAAGTAACTTTTGAGATGAACTTTAACGGACAATTACCAGTTCATATTAGAAGAGCAGGTAGAAATAGTAAAGATGATATTGCGATGTCTATGGCGCAATGGTATCCTAAAATGGCTGAGTATGATTTTGAAGGTTGGCAAACAAGTGCATATATAGCTCGTGAATTTCAAGGTGTTTGGGGAGATTTTGATGTAACCATTCATATTGATAAGAATTATACAATTGGAGGAACAGGAAACTTGCAAAACCCACAAGAGATTGGTCATGGTTATGAAGACAAATCGAAACGTATAAAAAAGCAACGAGGAAAAAAATTAGCTTGGCATTTTAAAGCAAATAGAGTTCACGATTTTACTTGGGCCGCAGATGATGATTATATCCATGATATTTACAAAATGGAAAACGGACCAGACTTGCATTTCTTTTATAAGAATAAAGAAGAGAACAAAGCAAACTGGACGAAAAATCAGGCGTTAACAGCGAAAGCAATGCGTTATTTTAGTGAAAACGTTGGTGCGTATCCTTGGAAGCAGTATTCAGTAATTCAAGCTGGAGATGGCGGAATGGAGTATGGAATGTGTACGTTTGTTGCCGGTGGTGGAAAAAGAGATAACATTGGTACTATTTATCATGAATTGGCACATACTTGGTTTCAACATATTTTAGCAAGTAACGAAACTATACACTCTTGGATGGATGAAGGATTTACAACTTATATTTCTGGGTTAGCTTCTGATAAAGAACTAAAAGGAAGAGATGGAAAACCAAATGCTAGAGGTTATGGAGGGTATTTTTATGTTGTAAAAAATAAGATAGAAGAATCATTAACTACACATTCAGATAGATTTGATAGAAATGTAGCGTTCAGTGTGGGTAGTTACACAAAAGGGGGCATGTTTTTATCACAATTAAACTATATTATTGGTGAAGAAAATGTGAAGAAAACATTGAAAAAATACTACACAGATTTCAGTTTTAAACATCCTGTGCCAAATGATATTAAAAGAACTGCAGAAAAGGTTTCTGGATTGCATTTAGGATGGTATTTAAACGAGTGGACTCAAACATTACATACAATTGATTATGGTGTAAAAAGCGTAGAAGGAAACAATATTACAATTCAGAGAATTGGAAAAATGCCAATGCCAATGGATGTTACAGTTACCTACGAAGATGGTTCTACAGAAATGTTTAACATTGCATTGCGTATGATGCGTGGTAACAAACCAACAACTGCAACTGTGTTAAAAGACTGGACTTGGGCACACCCAACATATACTTTCTCTGTTAACAAGAAAGTAAAGAAAGTAGAGATAGATGCTTCTCAGTTAATGGCTGATATAGATAGATCTAACAATGTTTACGAAGTGAAATAACTCATTGAAAATAAACTATAAAAAATGCGAGGTGAAAACCTCGCATTTTTTATAGCTATTAATTTATTCCAAAGTTTACTTTTTCACTAACAGTGAAGCAATCTTTTTTCTTGACTATTGGTACTCTATACTTGTTCTAGTAGGTTCTCTAAATTTAATTTTTCTTTAGGTATAAATCCTTTTAAAATCAAGAAGATTCCAAAGATAATTAACATAATTCCCATGGTTTTCTTAATCTTGTAAATTACCAGAGGGGTTAGTTTACTCTTTAGTTTTTTTGCTAAAAAGATCTTTCCTAAGTCGGTTACAAAATAACTTGTAATGATCGTGGTAAAGTACCAGAAAATATGCGTTGGGTTCATGTCTAAAGTTGGTCCAATAACTACAATTAAACCCAACCAAAATCCTAAAACGCCAATATTAATAAAGTTTAAAAAGAATCCTTTTAAAATCAGTCTCAGGTAATTATTGCTTACCGGAATTTCAATCAACGGCTTTTCTTCTGCCTCTTTTTTGTTTGATTTATCAAAATAGGTAATCAATCCATAGATGACTAGAATTAATCCACCGATAAAAAACAATCGAGGATCGTCTTTAATTTTTTCTAGTAAATGTCTACTTCCTAAATAGGCAATAATAATAAATGCTACATCACCAAGAATTACGCCTGTATTAAAAACAATGGCAGCTCTCGCTCCTTTAAGAATACTGGTTTGTATCAACATAAAGAAAACTGGGCCAATCATAAATGACAGGAAAAACCCGAAAAATATTGCGTTTTTTACTGTGTAAAAATCCATTTTTTAAAGATACATATTTAATAAACGACCTAAAATAAAGAGTTTTAGGCTGTAATAAAGGTTAAGCTCAGAGAAATTAATCCTATTTGGCTATTACTCTTTGATTATACATCATCAAAATCTATTGTTAATTTTGGTGTTGTTGGATGCGCTTGGCAAGTTAACACAAATCCTTCTTCAATTTCGCTATCCGTTAAAATACTGTTCTTAGACATTACGGCTTTACCTTCTGTAACTTTACCTAAGCAACTACTACAAACACCACCTTGACAAGAATATGGAGCATCTAAATCATTGCGTAAAGAAGCTGCTAAAATATCGTCGGTCTTCTCCATGGTAAATGTTGTTTCTTCATCATCTAATATGACAGTAATTTCAGCTTTTCCATCAGGGATATGTAAATCTGCATCCTCTGTTGAAGCTGTAAATAACTCAAAATGTATTGACTCTTCGTTTAAACCATTTTCTTGTAACGTTTCAGAAACGGTAGTAATCATTTCTTCTGGACCACATAAAAAAGCAGCATCAAAAGAAAGGTCGTTATGCACATTTTTAACAAAATAATTGGTGTGGTTTTTATCAATTCTACCAAACTTACTATCACTTTTTAGTTTTTTACTAAACATATAATGCAAGTTAAACTGCGAAGAATATTCTTTTGCCAAGGCATCTAACTCACTTTTAAAGATGGTTGAGACAGCAGATTTATTACCATAAACCAATGTGAAAGTAGCCGAAGATTCATTTTCTAAAACCGCTTTAACCATTGATAAAACAGGTGTAATTCCACTACCAGCCGCAAACGCAATATAATTTTTGTTGGCCTCTGGTTTTAGAATAAATTTTCCTTCAGGTTCTGCAACCTCTAAGACATCACCTTCTTTTAATTTAGATGTTGCATAGGTAGAAAACGTTCCGTGCTCTACAGCTTTCACTGCAACTTTAAGTTCGTTGCTATTCGGAGATGCGCAAATAGAATAGGCTCTACGCACTTCTTTTTCTGAAAGTACTTTTTTGATGGTTATATATTGTCCGGCAACAAAAGAAAAAGATGCTTTTAGTTCGGCAGGAATATCAAACAAAATAGAAACAGCATTTTCTGTCTCTTTGATGATTTTTTGTATTGTTAATTTATGAAATGTAGACATTAAGTGTATTTAAGATTGCAAAAATAGGAAACTAATTATGAATGAAACGTTAGAGTTTTGATAAACTAATACAATACCATTAAAACCTATGATGAGTTTTTTGAGCTTCTATAAAATTTCGGTTACTACTGAGCTTAGAAAATGTATTGTTTTGGCTAAACTCATTCATAATTAATTTGTTGTTTTTCATCTTTTTTATTTTGATAAAACATGTTTTTTGTCAAAATAAAATGGTTCTAGAGCTGTATGCTGATATGAAAAAATAAAATGTTATAATTTTTTGTAACAATTACGATTACCAAGACACTTATTATCAAACTAATTAACCAAGTAATTATGATTTCACAATTTTTAAAATTAGAATGGAAACAGTTTTTCCGCTCTTCTTATTGGCAAAAAGGAATCGCTATAAAAATTATTATGGGCTTTTTTGCACTGTATATGATGGCGATGTTTTTGTTTGCAGGTTTTGGTGCCTTTTTTCTAATAAAAAAGACAATGCCAGAATCAGACCCTTTGCAAGTTGTTAATTCGGTCTTGATTTTTGCAATTATTGGCGATCTAATTTTTAGGTATATGATGCAAAAATTGCCGGTAATGAATATCAAACCAATGTTGATTTTACCGATTAAGAAAAATAAATTGATCCACTATATTCTAGGAAAATCAGTCTTTTCAGCATTCAATTTCTTTTCGTTATTCTTTTATATACCATTTGCTGGTGTTTTAATTGGCAAAGGTTATGATGTAAACGGAGTAATTGGTTGGTTAATTAGCATGTTGCTTTTAATTCAAATAGCTAACTTTTTAAACTTCATCATTAATAAAAATAACATCGCATTAACCATATTAGCGGTTATTCTAGGAAGTACAATTGTGCTACAATATTTTGATTTGTATGATGTTTCTTCTCTTAGCCAACAAGTGTTTGATAACCTTGTAGCAAACCCTATTTATACTGTAATTCCTTTTGGGGTATTGGTTGTTCTTTACATTGTAAATTACAAAACATTGAAAGCACAGTTATTTTTAGATGAAGCAGTTGCTGTAAAAGTGAAAGAAGCAAATACAGCAGATTTATCTTGGGCAAATAAGTTTGGAGATATGGCACCATTTATTAAAAACGAAATCAGATTGATTTGGAGAAATAAGAGAACAAAAACAGTTTTCCTAATGTCTTTTGCTTTCGTTTTATATGGATTGATCTTTTTTACTCAAAAAACGTATGAAGATATGCCTGGCTTGTTAATTTTCGCATCTTTATTTATTACAGGTGGTTTTGTCCTTAATTACGGGCAATTTATTCCTGCCTGGGAAAGTTCATATTACAGAATGTTAATGACACAAAATTTGCGATATAAAAAATACATCGAATCTAAATGGTATTTAATGTCGGTAATAACAGCTGTGTTGTTCATATTAGCAACACCTTATATTTATTTCGGGCTAGATAAATACCTAATGATTGCCGCAGGAGCAGTTTTTAATATTGGATTTAATACCTTAGTTTTATTGTATGCAGGTTCATTTAATAGAAAGCAAATAGATTTAAATGCAAGCGGTCTTGGAAACACCCAAGGCACAAGTGCCAAGCAATTTATTATCATCATTCCGGTAATGGGAGTTCCAATAGCATTGTTTTACATTTTTTATCTTTTATTAGGATTTAACGCAGGTATTATAGCCATTGCTACAGTAGGAGCTCTTGGTTTTGTAACCAAAAACTACTTTATCGAGCTGATTGCTAAAAAGTACATCAAAGATAAATATGCAGCCATTCACGCTTTTAATCAAAAAGCATAATCAACACAACTTTAAGACACAAAAATAGTATGATACATTCAGTTAATATTTCAAAAAAATACGGACAAGCAGAAGTTTTAAATATAGAAGAATTAAAAATTCCGAAAGGGCAAAGTTTTGGTTTGGTTGGAAACAACGGAGCAGGAAAAACAACTTTTTTTAATATTTTACTAGATTTAATTAGACCAACCACAGGAGAAATTACAAATCATGATGTTGTAGTAAATCAAAGTGAAGCATGGAAGTCTTTTACAGGGTCTTTTATTGATGAAACTTTTTTAATAGGCTACTTAACACCAGAAGAATATTTTGAGTTTATTGGCGATTTACGCGGCATGAACAAAGCAGATGTAGCTAATTTCCTAGCTCAGTTTGATGAATTCTTTAATGAGGAGATTTTAAAGAAAAAGAAATACCTAAGAGATTTAAGCAAAGGAAATCAGAAAAAAGTGGGTATTGTAGCTGCCTTAATGGGAAACCCACAAGTGGTTATTTTAGATGAGCCTTTTGCAAATCTAGATCCAACAACACAAATTAGATTGAAAAAATTTTTAAAAGAACTAACGGATAATAAAGAAGTTACCGTATTGGTTTCTAGCCACGATTTAAGTCATGTAACCGATGTTTGTGAGCGTATAGTTGTCTTAGATAAAGGAACTGTTGTAAAAGATATGGAAACCTCTAAAGAAACATTAAAAGAATTGGAAAGTCATTTTTCTGTATAATAGAGATACTTTTTTAGAATAAGTAAAGCCCATTATGGGCTTTCTTATTTTATTCTTATTTTTGCTGGGCTGCATTGACAATATTTTCGGTTTAAAACTGTTGTTAGTAACAGCCTTTTATGTTGATTAATTGTTGACATATGATTTCTGTTTTATGAAAAAAACCACTAAAATATTTCTTCTTTTATTGATTGTTGCAGTTGTTTCTTGTAGTACAAAAAAAGATCATTTTGTGAGTAGGTCTTACAATGCTTTAACTACAAAATTCAATATTTTATACAATGGGAATCTTGCTTTTCAAGAAGGATTAAAAGAAATTAGTCAAAAGCATAAAGATAATTTTTGGCAACAATTACAGATAGAGCCAATTACTTTTGATGAAACTAAAATAGCTGCTCCAAAATTTAAAGGAAATCCAAGTTTTGGTGATGATTCAGAAAAGAAGAATGCTACTAAATTTGATAAGGCAGAAGAAAAAGCGGTAAAAGCCATACAGTTGCATTCAATGAATATTGGAGGTAGGGAACGCAATAGTCAAATTGATGATGCCTATTTGTTATTGGGTAAATCTAGATATTATACCCAACGTTTTATTCCAGCTATTGAAGCTTTTAATTATATAATTGCTAATTACCCTTATGCTAGTTTAATTAACGAGACTAGAATTTGGAGAGCAAAAACAAACATTCGTTTAGACAATGATAAATTGGCCATCGAATCTTTAAAAATTGTTTTAAGTGATAAAGAAATTGAAGAAAGGATAAAAGAAGAAGCACATACAGCATTGGGAATGGCTTATGTGAAAATTGATAGCATTCAAAAAGCCATTGAGCAATTAAACTTAGCAACAGAAACACATGAAAATGTAGCTCAAACTACAAGAAATTTATTTGTATTAGGACAAATTTATGCGAGTAAAAACAAGAAGGATTCTGCAGCAGCAGTATTTCAGAAATTGATAGACTTCAAAAAAGCACCTTATAGATTTAGAATTCAATCTCATTTAGAATTGGCAAAAGTCACAACGAGCGATTCTGTTACCAATGTATTGGTTGGTAAATTAAAAAAACTAGCAAAACAGAGAGAAAACAGAAAGTACCTAGATGGTATTTATTATCAAACAGGTGTTTTAGAAGGAGAAAGAGATAGTTTGTGGAATGCAATTAAGTATTATAAAAGAGCTTTGCGTGTACCAAATGCAGATCCTTATCAAAAAACATTTGCTTATGAAAAATTAGGAGATATTTATTTTGAAGCGACAGGATATATTTTAGCGGGTTCTTATTATGATAGTGTTGTGCAAATTTCTAAAACGAGTACAGAAAAACGCATCCGTAAAATAAGAAGAAAGTATAAAAGTTTAAAAACATTGATAGACTTTGAAGCTGTCTTACAAATAAACGATAGTGTTTTAAGAATTGCAGAATTGAGTACAAGTGAGCAAAAAACATTTTTCGAAAATCATATTTCTAAGCTTAAAAAGATAGATGAAAAGAAAGCAAAAGAACAATTAAATAATGTGTCTTTTGGTAGTTCATTTAGCGGAGCTTCTTCGATAAAATCAAAGGCAAAAGGCAAATGGTATTTTTACAATACTCAATCTTTAAATTTTGGTAAATCAGAATTTGAAAAGATTTGGGGAAACAGAGCTTTAGAAGATAACTGGAGAATTTCTGAAATACAAAAATCAACAAAAACTGATGTTACTGATAAAAAAGCAGAAAACACGATACTTGCTAAGTACGAGCTAAAAACGTATTTAGATGCTTTACCCAAGAGTACAGCGGATATAGATTCATTAAAGTTTCAGAGAAATGATGCTCTGTATCAAACAGGAATTATCTATAAAGAGCGATTTAAAGATTTAGATTTAGCAGTTAGAAGACTGGAAAGATTGCTGACATTAAATCCAGATAAAAGCGAGATTTTACCAATTAATTTTTTACTATATCAGTTATATACAGAATTAAAAAACCAGAAAGCAAATACATTTAGAAAGAACATTTTGGATAATTATTCGGATACTAAGTTCGCAAAAATCATTACCAATACGAAAGTAGTTTTAGAAGAAGAAACCATCACAGAACTAGATGCTATTTATAAAGAGATCTTTTATATCTATAAAGAGAAAAGGTATTATGAAGTAGTAGATCAAATTACAGAATTAAAGGATAGAATTGAGGAGTCAGATTTAATTGCTAGATTTGAGTTGCTAAAAGCAATGGCTATTGGTAAATATCAAACAAAAGAAAACTATAAAAAAGCACTAGTATATGTGTCGTTAAATTACGCGAATACCTTGCAAGGAAAAAGAGCCAAAGAAATATTGAAGCAGTTAAACTAAAAACATGTCCCCTTATGTTTAGTAAAGAAAATAAAATTACAAAATCAAAAACAATGGAAAGAAACATTTTAGCTAAAAACACCAAGATTATTGGCGACTTAAGTTCAGAAGGTGATTTTCGAATTGATGGTGTTTTAGAAGGGACTTTAACAACAAGCGGTAGAGTTATTATTGGCTTGGAGGGCTCTGTTAAAGGAAATGTGCAATGTGATAATGCAGAAATTGAAGGACGCTTTTCTGGTGAGTTAAAAGTAAGTAAAATGCTCACTGTAAAATCTACAGCATCTATTTCTGGAGATGTTGTGTTGGGAAAATTATCTGTAGAACCAGGCGCTAGCTTTAATGCAACTTGTGCAATGAAAGGCGCTTTAAAAGAAATGAAAACAACGAATGAGCAATCAACCACCTCAGAAAAAACAGCTTAATAAGTTTGTGCGCTTATCAGGTGTTGGTTTGCAAATGGGAATTACCATTTATCTGGCAGCCTATTTCGGTAAAAAAATAGATGCACATTATGGCTTCGAAAAAAACTACATCACATTAATTCTAATTCTATTTGGATTTATCGGTTCTTTGGTAAGTTTAATGGCACAACTCAAAAAAATAAATGACAAAGAAAAATAGCACACAAAAGGTTGTTGTCAATTTTTTTGCTCAAATAATTATTGGACTAATTTTGGTTTTCTTTATACATAGGTATGTGTTAAAAACTAAAAACCTACCTCTTTATGATCACAAAATTATACTGGCCTATTTTATCAATGGACTATTAGCGATTGTTATTTTTTTAGTTTTATTTTTCCTTAGAAAAAAACAAAGAGACCAGTTGGGCTTTCTTTTTATGTTTGGTAGTTTTTTAAAGTTTGCACTCTTTTTTATATTCTTTTATCCATCGTATAATGCTGATGGAGAAACAACGAGACTAGAGTTTATGGCATTTTTTATCCCTTATATGTTTTCATTGTTGATAGAAACAATGTCGTTAATTAGACTATTAAATCTTCCTGAAAAAGCAGAATAAAAGAAGACGTATATTTATAGCTAAAATAAAGTTATAAATAGTTTTTCATTTTGAGAGAAAAACATACCTTTGCACCGATTTTAAAGACACTATTATCTCAGTAATATGCGAAGAAAATTTTCAATGAAAAAAATTACGTTTTTACTATTTTTGGTTTCGTTTGTTTCTGTGGCTCAGCATAATGAGGATACAGCAGTAAAAAAGAGCCCAGAAGAAAAAAGTTTAAAAGTTACAATTAAAGAATATATCAACCATCACTTGTTGGATTCTTATGATTTTGGTTTGTATTCGTATACAGATGATAACAAAGAAGTTCACCATGTTGGTTTTCCTTTGCCTGTAATTTTATGGGATGGTGGTTTAAAAGTATTTTCTTCTTCTAAATTTCATCACGGTGAAACTGTTGCAGAGGTAGATGGTAGTTACTATAAAATAGATCATAATAAGATTTATAAAACAGATGCTGCTGGTACCATTAATTATGATGCTGAACATCATGCAACAAATGCGAAGCCTTTAGATTTTTCGATTACTAAAAATGTAGTGTTTATCTTTTTAGTTGGTTTACTAATGTTTTTGGTTTTTAGTAGAATGGCTAAAAATTATAAGAAGAATGCTTTGCCAAAAGGAGTTGGGCGTTTATTAGAGCCTATCATTCTATACATAAGAGACGATATTGCAATTCCAAACATTGGTAAAAAGCATTATAAAAAATACATGAGTTACTTGTTAACGGTGTTTTTCTTTGTGTGGACTGTTAACTTGCTTGGATTAACTCCATTAGGGGTGAATGTCACGAATAATATTGCAGTTACGTTGGTGTTGGCTTTAGTAACATTTGTGTTGACTACTGTTACAGCAAATAAAAATTACTGGGGACATATTTTCTGGATGCCAGGTGTACCTAAGTTAATGAGAATCGTATTAGCACCAATTGAATTATTAGGAATGGTTATTAAACCATTTTCTTTAATGATTCGATTATATGCAAACATTACTGCAGGTCATATTGTATTAATGAGTATTATTGGTTTAATGTTTATATTTAAGAGCTGGATTGGAAGCCCATTGTCTTTTGGACTTGCGTTTGCACTTTCTCTTCTTGAATTACTAGTTGCAGCTTTACAAGCTTATATTTTCACAATGTTATCTGCATTGTACTTCGGTTCAGCTGTAGAAGAGCATGATGATCATTAAAAATTGAATGTTTAATAATTAATTATATATATCATGGAAGGATTAAATTTTATTGGAGCAGGATTGATCGTAATCGGTGCTGGTTTAGGTATTGGTAAGATTGGTGGTTCAGCAATGGACGCTATCGCACGTCAACCAGAAGCTTCTGGAAAAATCCAAACAGCAATGTTAATTGCTGCTGCCTTAATTGAAGGTATCG
>Ga0209395_1002598_pt1 | contig 23286 bp, 22 predicted proteins | sample GOMGulsemesocosm_3_FD_184635 | JGI IMG/M metagenome (GOLD analysis project Ga0209395, IMG submission 184635) | Methane-oxidizing microbial communities from mesocosms in the Gulf of Mexico - GOM9D Gulf of Mexico (SPAdes) (version 2) | ecosystem: Environmental > Aquatic > Marine > Cold seeps... | reverse complement strand
TAAAACGGCGTTATATGGCTCATGGAGTATTGCGTTGAATCGGAATCAAAGAGTAGAGTTAGCTTTTGAATTTATGCTAGCTAAGGAGAAAGCAGGAGAAGCTTTCATTATGGCTGAGCTTGTTGAGGCAACGGGTTGGGCGTTAAGTAGTTGCCAAACATACCCAACTAAAAGATGGCACCAATTCGTTCAAAGAGATGGCAGTCAATATACTTCTACAGGGCTTATCTATTTAAGTAAGGATGAATTTAGCCTTATTCACTCTCAAAAGTTACAAGATCCAAATAAGATTTCCTCAAAGAGTATTCTTCTTCACAAAGCCCGAGAGTTCGGGTTATTAGCTGTATCAACTTACAATAATCCGTATACGGAATTTAAGACCTACGGATTTATAGTAAATATGGTAATAGCTTACACAGCTCTTTTTCACGCCATTTTTGAGAAAAAAGAACAAAACTATTTTTACCTCGATGATGAAGGTAAGCCAACAATCATTGATGGCGAAGAAAAAGCATGGGAATTATCTCGTTGTTGTCATGAATACTGGAATGGTGAAAATAACCCAGAGACTAAAAACCTAGCATTCCTCATCGGGCTTAGGAACAAAATAGAACATAGAAGTCTGCCTGCAGTAGACTTAGCTACTAGTGGTGAATGTCAATCTGCTCTTAATAACTTTGAAAATTTATTGGTTGAGGAGTTTGGTGATAGTCATGCGCTAATGGCTAGGTTGGCAATTGCAATGCAACTGACTAGGACTTCTGAGCAGGCTCAACTAGATGCATTAAAGCAATTCCAAACCGAAAACTATAAAGTTGTACGTGAATATATGGAAACATATAAAGGTGATTTAACTGATGACATATTGGAAAGCCAAAGATATAGAATAAGAGCTTTTTTAGTCCCTAAACTTGGAAACCACGCTAAGTCAGCTGACTTAGCTGTTGAGTTTATTAACGTTAACAAATTAAACGATAATGAAATGGAAAACTACGAACAGGGTGTTGCTTTTATTAAAGGGATTGAGTCCCCTTTTAAGTTAAAACCAGGTAAAGTGGTTCCTATTGTTAAAGAGAAAATAAAAGATTTCAATCCTACGTTACATACTAAGTGTTGGAAGTATTATAATGCTAGGCCTCGTGAACTTATCACGACCTTCAAAGGTGAGTACGCAGCCTATTCTGAAGGTTTTGATGGTTACTTATATTCACGTCGTTGGGCAGAGTTTCTTATTAAACAACTAAAAAACAAAGATGAGCTTGCGAATGTGCGTAAACAAGCCATATAACAAGAAATTCAACAAGGACAAAAAACAGTTGGCTTTTTGTTCACTACGTTCACTTATTTTAGCCAACCATTTTTTGCCTGTTAATTAGGCGTTAGTTAACAAGGAAGTCTAGCTCATGATTCGTAGTTTTATCAATAAATTTGGTTCTACTTTATATGTTCAGATATGGGAAAACCGTATTAAAGTTACTGATGTTGAAACCAATGAGATTTTTGATGAGAAACCACTTTTACAAATAGAAACTCGAAGTAATGGGGCTAAAGAAGTAACAGCATTCGGAAACAACGCTTATATAAAGCCTTTAAATCCATTTTCTCACCCAAGAGCTCTATTGAAAGATTTCTTTGTTGCAGAGCGCTTACTTCAAATAATAGTAAAAAAGCTTATTGGAAAGAAGTTCATAACACCAGCACCTGAAATTATTATTCACCCGATGGAAAAAACAGAGGGAGGCTTAACGATGATAGAAATACGAGCCTTTCGTGAAATGGCGTTGGGTGCAGGAGGAAGGGATGTTGCTATTTATCAAGGTAAAGATACACTGGATTTGGCAAAAATAAATTTTAAAGAGATCGTAAAACAAGAAGAAAATCTGGCTATAGGTGCAATTGGCAACTAACAAGCGCATTAAGACGGGACTTGAAGTTCCCCCGTTTTAGTGGACACCTTCTCATCACATTGAGGAGGGCGTTATGTGACCATTGTAATAACCTTTTGGAGTAATAATGGAAGAATTACTTAAAGTAGTATTAACAAGCCTCGGTGTTAAGAGTGTTTTTTTAATCGCAGTTATCACAGCACCATTGAGTGTTTGTCTCACGAATCCTAAACGTTATCTGTGGTTTAGGCAGAAAGTAGATACGCCATTAGGTTATTTATCTGTAATTTGTTTGGGACTCGCAATTATGGGACTAATTATTGGTTTCGTAAGTAAGAGCTCCGATAATTTTTTTTACTCTCAGTTGTTTTTTATAAGTTACATTTTCCTTATTTTATATGGCATGTACATTAATTTATTGGAAGAATTAGCTAAAAAAATATCGTCTCATAAATAATAGTCTCACTTTAAAGACCTAAAATTTCACGTTAAGGTCACATATCAAGCTATTCAAGTGGGACAAATTACAGTTGGCTGTTTTCACTCCGTTCAATATTTTAGCCAACACAATTTTCCGCTTAAAACGGCGTTATATGCCATGATGATTGCACGAGTAATATTTCTAATTTGGATATCAATTTTAACCTGTTTAAGTTCGTGGTTTTTCGAGCTGTCTTTTGCTATTAGTTTTGCATTTGTGACTGTATTGATATTTTTGGGTCACCTAATAACACTTGATGAAGATTTTAAAGGTAGTTGGAGTAACCCCGAAGGTAAATCTATAATATTAAAACAATCTATCATCGAGCTAATTATTAAGTTATTGTTTTCAGTATTAGTTTGGTGGCTTGTTTTGTCATTTCCTATTCTTCATAAATATGGCATATAACAAGGGTTTTCAATTCGGACAAAATATAGTTGGCTTTTTGTTTGTACCTCACTTATTTTAGCCAACAAATTTTTGCCTATTATTAGGGCATTATGAGTATGAGATTTAAAACTTATGGATGATATAACCAGAATTATTATTACAGCGTTAACTGTTTTCCTGATAGGCTTTATATGTAATAAAATTATTTCAAAGTTTTGGCCTAAAACTGGAAAGTATGGAATGAACCTTAAAGAAGTTCGCTGTCCTAATTGTGCTGAGAAAATGCCAAAAGTACGAAAACCAGCTAACCGAAGGCAAACTCTTTGGGGGGGATGGACTTGCAACAAGTGTGGAACAGAAATGGACAAGTACGGTTTAAAAATAAACTCATAATAAGCAATTCAAGCAGGACTTTTAACCGTTGGTTAGGTTCCGCCATATTTTAACCAACTATTAAAAGCCCATTATTAGGGCGTTAGCCTTCATGGAGTATATATGAGCATTGAAGTTTGGATTTCCTTTGTATTAGCATCTATGATGTTGTGTTTCACGCCGGGACCTACGGTTTTTCTTGTTATGGGACAATCCTTAAATCACGGAAAAAAATCAGTAATTCCTTTGGTAACGGGGGTGCTTTCTGGTGATATCATTGCAATGAGCATATCTTTTGCGGGATTAGGCGCTTTATTAGCAACATCTTCTGTATTATTTAGTGCATTCAAATGGATTGCTGCTGGGTATTTAGTTTATCTTGGGTTAAGAGCATGGTTCACTAAAGCCAATATGGAAGAGCTTGATACAACTCATAAAAAAAGCGTAAAAATATTTAAAGAGGCTTTAATTGTTACTGCCTTAAACCCGAAAGGGATAATTTTCTTTATTGCTTTCTTTCCATTATTTATAAATACAAATAATGCCGCATTACCGCAGATGCTAATAATGGGCTTATCATTTTTAGCTGTTTCCGTGCTTAGCGCTTCTTTTTATTCATTTTTTTCTGGTTATTTACGCAGCAAAATCAAATCAGTAAAATTCCAGAAAGCATTTAATAAAATCAGTGGCTCAATGTTAATCGGTGCGGGAGGCGTTACTGCAACATTGCAAAAATCAGGTTAACTAGTTGTTTAAAAGAACAAAAGATAGCATGAGCTTTCATCAGGCATTAAATTATGAATGTTGTTGCGGTGCGATAAAGGTGCAAATTAAACCGGTACCGCTTGTTCGGTTGTTTTGCCATTGTTCAATTTGTCAGAGCATATCTAATAAGGGGTATGCTGATGATATTATTTTATTGGCTAAAGATGTCACTGTCGAAAACTCGGCTTCAGTTATCTATAAGAAACATACCTCCTTTTTCCCAATACATCGAGGAGAATGCAAATATTGTAAATCTCCTGTTATTTCTTTTAGCTCTCTGATCCCATTTGTTAAATTGGCCATAACGCCAACATGCTTTTATTCAGCACAAACCCAACTACCTAATTCTGCAGCACACGTCTTTTATCGTCATAATAAAATATCAATAAATGATCCCTTACCAAAATATAATGATTATTTATCAAGTCAAATAAATACAATTAAATATGTTTTATATGGTCTTATCAAAAGGTTTTTGTGTAAGTAGTAACTTTACAAGTCATTAACGTGGGACAAAAAACTACTCCTTCGTCGCTAATTATAGTCAACTATATCCAGCCAGTTAACAGGGTGTTATCGATACAAAATCGAATCCGAAACGTCAATTCGACATCAACTCCTAATGAGCACAATGTGGTATTCAGTGACATTTTAAATAAATGATTCAATCGATAATTATTTGTTTGAATGTAAAGAGTGTTTTGTGTGCAATTCAGGTAGTAGGCAATATTTTTAGACTTACATTTCCTAATGATATTAATAAAATATAGCTTATCGATATTGAACCCATCAAAAGTAAGATTTACCAATCGAGCATTGGCATGATGAAATTTTAATTATGAATTCAGATGATAGCGAGCAGACTCAAAAAAATTCATTATTGGTTTGGAATCAGACAAAATTCAGCTAGAAGTCAGCAGGAAGTCATGCATTTTTACTTCGATTCATTTAAGTTTTGAATAGCTTGATTTACTTATACTTAGTTTCCTGTTTATCTCAGAAGGACAAAATTATGAACATCAGTTTTACATTTAAAAATTTGATCATTGTAACGGCCGTTGTTGCTATAGTCGTCGTCGTTTTTCTCGTCCATGCTTTGGCTGGGTTGAGCGCGCGTCCAGTGGTTTTTACTGATCCCCCAGCGTTTGTCGAACGATACGCAGCTGAAATAGACCATTCAGAGTCACCGTCGCTACCGAAGGAGCCTAAAACAGACAACGGTAATGTTGAGTCTTCTACTTTTGCAAAAATGACGGTGGATTTATCCAATGAAGAAGCGTTTGTACTTAACGTGATCCTCGATGGTAATTCGCTCGACGTGCTTCTGCGATTGTTTACTCATCAAGATAAAGCACAACGGGTGAAAATAGCGTCGGCTTTTGCCGCTGTGAATGCTAAGTTTTCTCATCATGAAGAGAGTGGCTTCGCAGATAAAAGAAAACAGTTTTGGTTAGATGTAGCGGAACACCTACCCGACATGCAAAACGCACTTTCTGAAGCATTGATTGCGTCCGCAAAAGAAGGAACAACAAATCAGATCCCATACACATTGGCTTGGATGCCTGGGCAGGGCCGTGAAACGCTTGAGTTGTTTGCATGGGCGGCTAAACACCATCCAGTTTCGTGGGTGCGAAGATCCTCAATCTATTATGTGGTTAAATTGGGAGGGGATGAAGAACTTGCCGATCCGCTCCTCCAAAACCGAAGCTACGATCCTGATTACAAGGTGCGTAAGGAAGCCCTGGATCTGCGCTTTAAAAGATTCACAGGAGAATTGTGACGGGGGAATTAAGAGGGCACTTATTCTAAATTGAATAATTAAGGTCGTAATTCAAATGATTACCTTTATTCAATTGAACAGAAATCACTACTAGTATTTAAAAGGTGCTTTTTAGACTCTAATAATCATGGAATAAACAAGATATAAAAAGTGTCATCACTAACCATATAAAAAAGCTCCCAAGAGGAGTTTTTTAACTATCAAAAGCGATGGTTTTACAATACTAAATCGCTAGCAGAGAATGTTTCGTCGTTTAAGTCAATTGATAAATCAGCTGAACCATCACCATCAACATCGCCCATTAATAGTCCATTAGCATAACGAAGTTCGCCAGAAAAATTGGTAAATGGGACGTCATTTACAAAATTGAAAGCGACACCTGTACTTGAAAGACCTACAACATCTTCACCGCTGATAAAATCTGCAACCATGTCACCGGATTCTACAATTGAGAAGACAAAAGTATCATGCCTTAATGTGGCTTCACTTATTTGTTCTATATCCAACTAAATATTAACAGTTTAACTATTGTGAATATGTACATCGCGTTGTGGAAAAGGAATAACAATACCTTCACGGTCAAAGGCAACTTTTAACGCTTCGTGAGTTTCAAAGTAGACTTCCCAATAGTTTTCGGAATTACACCAAGGTCGTACAGTTAAGTTAACTGAACTATCGGCGTGAGCGGAAATGAAAACATCAGCCATGGGCTCTTTGAGTATTAACTTATTATTGTTTAAGGTATCTCGAACAACTTGTTTTGCTTTAGCAAGGTCGTCGTTATAACTAATGCCGTAAGTCATATCCACCCGCCGGATCGGTTCGGCAAAAACATTTTTCACACAACCATTGGAGAGCAACCCGTTTGGAATAAATACCTGCTGGTTATCAAGTGTTCTGATAAAAGTATTAAAAATTTGGATCTCAGCAACTGTACCGATATAACCTTGTGCTTCAATAACATCGCCAACTTTAAAGGGCTTAAAAAATAATACCAAAATACCACCTGCGAGGTTAGACAAACTACCTTGCAGTGCTAATCCAATGGCTAAACCAGCTGCACCCAATACGGCAATGAGTGATGCTGTTTCAACTCCCACCATAGAAGCAAATATAATGAGTAATACGGCTTTAAGAGCGATACTAATAAAGCTATGTAAAAACTTTTGTAAAGTGACCTCAACTCCTGCTTTATTCATGGAGGTAGAAATCATGTTGACCAATCGTCCTATAAACCACCAGCCGAGAACCAATACTGCGATAGCTGATATCAATTGAACCCCAAATTGCATTGTTAATTGTTTAAGAAACTCAGAAATTTCTTCAAAATTCATAGTTATAACTCCATTATGTTTATCTACAGGTAAAGTAGCACAAGCAGTCCTTGATGCAATGTTTACTGACAATGATAAATAATTTCGCTCAATAACCTGTATATGGCAATACAAGAAGCGACTAACCCGTTGGATTTTTGCGCTTGTGGGCAGTCTTTAATCCGCAATTTGTTGACGGATCAATGGGCTTTTTAATGCTGAAGCTAAAAATTGAGCATTAACTCTAATACTACTTGCTTGTTTTTTACTATATTGTCCAAGTCGAGTGAGCGCCGTTTGATCAAACAACTGGCCATTAAACATCACTGCAGTAATGTCTTTCGTATTTTCAATATTATCTAATGGGTTTTTATTTAATATAATTAAGTCTGCAACTTTACCTGGTGTAATCGTACCAAATTTATTTTGTAAGTTACTAAATTGTGCCGCAGATATCGTTGCTGATTGCAACGCCTTAAGTGGTGATATTCCAGCTTCGACCATCATTGCTAGTTCTTCATGTAACGTATAGCCAGCCACTATCATAGAGTCTAAGGTATCTGTACCGGCAAGTATTTTTACATTGTGATCGCTTGCCTGTTTAAGTTGCTGTTGTGCTTTTTTGAAAAAATCACCATGGACAAAGTTTCCTTGTGAATCATTGCCCATTTTTCTGGCTTTATCTAAGTCGGGTTGCCAAAATAATGTCTTCATTAACTTAGGGATATAGTCAAAAATAGCATTATTTTGCGTCTCGCTATTATTAGCAAGTGCCGCACTACGCAATGTGGAAAGGGTAGGCACCCACCAACTATTGGATTTTGCCATGTTATTCATTAACCTCGTACACTTTTCGTTATCTTGTTCTTCTACCATTTTTCGCATTAAATTAGCGTCAAAACTTTTTATCGGATTTTTCAAATTTTGGAATGTTTTACTGTGTTGATAACAAGCGAAAATAAATATCCGTGCATGCTCTAGGCTTTTCTGTTTATATTTTAACGCTTGTTCTAAAGACACTGATACGGGCTTGTGACCAACTAGCTCAATATTTGAGTTAAGTAATTCAGTAGCTAGGTTGGTGTATTTTTCTGAAGATATTTTGGCATGAACTTTAATCTGTTCAGCACCTTGTTGCTGATAAAAGCTAATGAGTTTTTTAGCATCCCCCTTTTCATTGAGCTTAAAAAAAGCTGGGAAATCTTCTGGTACTTCACTACCATCATTTGTTTGGTAACTGCTTTGCATTACATAACGTGGCGAGACTCTATTGCCAGATAACGCTTCAGTGGTCCACTTCTTTCGATCATCAATACAAGCCCAAAAGCTATCATTCTCAACCATACAACCAGACATATCTCTGATATTAGTGACGCCATAACGTATATATAAAGGGTGATGAATTTGAGGGGATATTTTTAAAGAGTGTGTATGCATATCCCATAAACTGGGGATGATAAATTTACCTCTAGCGGGTATTTCTTTAAACCCTACTGGTAGAACGCTACTTTTACTGGGATAAATTTTTGTGATCATTCCTTTTGTTGTCAGCAATGTCATGTCGGTGGCGATAGAGCCATCAAGTACATTGATAATATTGGTATGAGTTAACGCAAACGAACCATCTATACCTACATTTGATACCTGTGCGATGGGCGATAAAAGGATATTATAAGTAATTGTTAATAAAGTGATAATTACTAACATTATAATCATTGTTTTTTTCATGGGACATTCACTTAAGTTGCGGCTATTTTTGATGTCACTTTAAAATATCCGAGGTGAAATAAAAGTGAAAATTAAAACTTATTATTCTCTATTATTGTATTCGTATTACTGTTCTGTATTGTTATTTTCTAGCTGAATAATATCTTTTTCAATAGTCATTGTTTCCATAAGTAAGATATTTTTTTCTATATTTAAATCCCAAATTGTTTCAATATTTTGGGGTAAATCGTATTCCTTTTTTAAAACCAGATTTAACAAGGAAAAAGTCCAAAGAGAGCTAGTGCTCTTTGATTTGATGTGAAGATATAATATATCTCCCTTAATGACTGAATTAATAATCTTGCCATCAACATCAATAAGTACTTCTTCATTTGCGCTCATAGGTTCATTATTGCGCTGCAGTTTGGCTATTTTATTTGATGAAATAAGAATAATTTCATTATTTGAGTTGAGATAACCGTGACTATTTGAGGATGCTATCAACGGATGTAGCTCTTTAGAATCAAGATAATATTTCGCTAATATTTGTTTTTCAGTGGAATAATTCATTATTAACAGCGCATTTTCATCAGTAAACCATTGTTGAGGAGAGCCTACTATTTTTTCAGTTTCAGTAATGCTTACTGCATCTTTGGATAATTTGATGATTATTAATTTGTCATTAATTGCACTAGCAATGAGGTCTTTTGTTGGATGCCAAATAGGCGGAGCCAAATATAACTGTCTTTTGGAGTTCTTGTAGAGTAATTGACTCTTTTGCGCGTCTATATCATATAAAAATAGCTGCGGGTAACCTTTACGTTCAGAAATGAAAACTAGTTTTTCTCCGTCAGGGGAGAGGTTCGGCGCAAAATCGATAGTATTTGAATCAATTATTTTATTTATTACATTTGGCGAATTTAGCGCAGAGATCAAAATATCAGAATCGATGTTTTTTAGTGTCAGTGTTATAGCATCACCTCGCTGATTAAAGCTTGGTGTTAGAATGTAGGAAAAATTTTCAAAGTTAATTTTTGTTAATTGACCATTTAAAGACATTTGTAATAATTGCCGGCCATCACTAAGCAGTAAATAGTGATTATTAGGATGCCAATTAATAGAGTATACATTAGGCTGTAATAGCTTAATTGTCTCTTGTTCATGATTCTTTATCGTTATTATTTTTACTGTGCTTTCTAGATCCTGATTAAAGCCGACTACAGCGAGTTTTTCTTCGTTTGTAGATAACGATAAAGCATAAGGTTTAAAGTTATCAGTACCTTTTAAAATCGACTTCAATTCCCCTGTGGTTAGATTATTAACAAACAAATTAGTTTGTTGGTTAATATCAGCAAGGTAATAGAGATTATTTTTACTGCTCCAGTGAATAGAACGCATTTTTTGAAGGTTACTTTTCTTGAAAATCTCAATAGTGTTGGTGAGTTGGTATTTTTTATTCAAAGATAACCGTTTTATACTTACCTCATTAAGATGACTAGAAACATATAAGAGTGCGTTGCTTTCTTTTGACCAAGCTAGCGATGAAACATTACGCAAATTATCAGCAAGCATGACTTCTTGATCAGTAATAAGTGATTTAATCCAGATGGATTGCATTTTATTATCGTTTTCTTCCTCTCTGACAAAAGCGATAAAATTATTATTAGGCGCATAACGTGAAAAGTACTCGTTGTGCTCTGTTGCTGTAAGGGGCTGCATTTCATTAATAATGAAAGGAGTAACTGTCTTTGCAGCCAATACATACCAAAGTAAGAGAAGAGAGATAGCAATAACCATTAAATAGAAATAGTGGGGTGCTAAAATAAAGCGAATGGCATGCTGAGTTAATGGGGATTTATTGGATGTTTTGTCACTAGGTGTATTATTAAATTCATCATCAATATGTTCAATCGTAGGTGTTAAACTATATCCACGCTTAGGGTGCGTTACAATAACTAATTGACGTTTTGCATCATCATTGAGTGCTTTTCTTAAGATAGCAATGCAACGTTGAATCGAGCTAGGATTGAAAATCGATCTAGGCCATACCTTTTCAAAAATAGTTTCTTGACTGACAACATCGCCACTTTTTTCCAGCAATAAGATGAGCACCGCCATAACTTTGGGTTCTATCTGAGTTATTTTTCCATCATCTTTTATTTCACCACGGCTAATATCAACAACACAGCCTGCCAATTTAAACGTCTTTTGTGTCGTCTTATTTGTTAAAAAATCATCAAACAAAATATTTAACCTATTGATTTTATTTGCCTTAAGGTTTTCCTAAGGAATTAATCTGTTTTATTACATGGTGAATATAACTGCGCTAGTTAATTATTCGAACTAGGTAAAGCAATTTGAAACTCGGCAGACTTTAGCATTGCAACCGCTATTTTTTCAAAGATTATTTTAAGAGGCTATCTAGATGAAAATTAAACAAGATCGCATCGTCAGCGATATCAAAAAGATTATTTTTTTAATATTCACTTATTGGGCAATATCATTCCAAGCTTTTGCAAAATTAAATAAAAACAAACTTGAGTTGATTTATTCACCTCAACCTTATTTTCCTATTGAGGCAAGGACAAAAAATATGACAGGTTTTGTCGAAGTAGAGATCAATTTTAATGACGCTGGATTAGTGATTGATATTGACGTGATCGCTGCTAAAAATCGTTCAGTATTTATTAAGTCAGTACTGACTACTGTTGCAGAATGGAAAATTAAACCTATTGCAGGAGATTCCTTGATTCTGCAAAAACGTTTTTCTTTTAATCTTGTATCTTTATCACCAAAGAAAAAAATAGCCAGTAATCAATCTTCTGTATCAGGTCAGGCAAAGGCTAATGAGATACCGTGGAGCTATGAGTCCTATAAGAAAAAGCTTATTAAACTGAAAAAAGCATACAAAATTTATATAGCACGAAAACATGCCTTAAGCTTTCGGCGTCAATGATTTTTAGCGTTAAAAAAGGCATCCCTTCAAAATTTAATATTCAAATTTACAACACTAAAAAAGAGAATGTATAAATGATTAAAACCATATTACTACTTGTATGTTATTTCGCCTCTATGTCAAGCCATAGTATTATCATTAGACATGATAAAAGTGATGAAAAATACCGAGAATTGGCTGAAAAATATAAACCATCGATGGCTTATTTGGAGTTTTGTGCGGGAACCGTTATTGATTTATATTGGGTTGTTACTGCTGCGCACTGTGTTAATCCTACTGAGAAATTTCCTAAATACATTAATCATCTTGGCATTAAGTATCCAGTTAAAAATATAGTTGTTCATCCTGATGCAGTCGACTCCATAGATTTAGATTTGGCGTTATTGGAGCTTTCTTGGCCATTAGATAATGCCAAGCCTGTAGACTTGTATAGAGAAAGTAATGAATTACAAAAAAATGTCACTTTTGTCGGAAAAGGGAAAACTGGGACAGGCATTTCTGGCGATAAGATCAGAGATAAAATTGAACGGGCAGCAACAAATACAGTAACAAGTGTTGAGAAAAACTGGCTAACGTTTAATTTTAATGCTCCTTCAACAGCAACCGAACTAGAGGGAGTAAGTGGTGTAGAAGACAGCGGTGGCCCTGCATTTATAGAAAAAGACAATAAAATACTCTTAGCCGGCGTAGGTTGTTGTCAGGAGCCTGTTAAGGGGAATGATGGCGTAGAGTTGCAAGGAGGTTATAACTCAACAGAATACTATTCGAGAGTATCGACATATAGTACCTGGATTGACAAGCGAATGGCTAGTCGCGATGAAATTAAAGGAACAAGGCATCCGATAATCATGGCGTTTGAAAATAATAATATAAAAGCGGCGATCATTTTAATGACAGCTGATGACGATTGGCTCAATCACCCCCTTTTAGTGGAGAAAATATTACTTAACCTTTTTTATCGACAATCTATCTCCTTTATTGAACATTTCTTTATAACATTTCCTCGTTTATTACAACAAGAAATAGATGACTTACCGTTACCTGTATACGCATATATGCAAGGTAATGGAGAGTTATCTTCATTGCTAGTTAATCAGGATGTAAAGCTTAATTATCAAGGGGTTAAAGGGCAAAACTACTTAAGCTTATTAACGTGGCAGTATTTTAATGATGACTATAACTCTCTTATAAAACTACTACTAAGAAAAGGTTTCAATATTAATAGTCAAGATCAGCGAGGTGATGCTGCTATTCATTTAGCAGGTTTCTTAGGTTGGCCTGAAAGAATTAAGTTTTTAGTAGCAAACGGTGCAGATATTAATTTGGCTGATAATAATGGTAAAACGGTGTTAATGGATATGGCAAGAAAGGGAATGCTGAATTGGCCAAGTTATTAATGGCTCAAGGAGCCAATATTGCCATAAAGGATAATGAAGGTAAAACGGCATTAATTATCGCTAAAGAAAATAAAAGTATTGAGGTGACTGAACTCATTGAAAATTACAATATAAATTAAACTTTTCTCTTTCTATTCTTGTAGGTAAAGTAGGTCAACATCCTACTTTACTACTGAAGAAAGAGGGTATTCTAATAGAGCAATGCGACCCTGTTATCAATTATTCAACTTGCCTTTATTCAACTTGCCTTTATTCAATATGCCCATTTTACTATTCCTTGATCGATAATATTTATTCAAATTACCTCAAAGTAATTTGATTTACACACCCTAGAGTATTTAAAAATAATCAAATTAAGCATGTGTTTATGAGAGTAGAGACTACAATTTGAATGTTGGTTTTATGTATTCATAGCATAAATAATTAATATATTAGTTTAAGATGGAAAGAGTAATTATGGAAAAGAAAAAAATACTCATTGTAGATGATGATAGTTTTAGAGAGTCAATTAAAGATATTTTAATGATTGAAGGCTTTGATGTTTTTACAGCAGAAGATGGGCACAAAGCTTTAGCTATTTTTATACAGCAAATGCCTGATCTGATATTAACAGATATTATAATGCCAGATAGTGATGGACTTGAGTTGATCATGAACCTCAAAAACAACTATCCGGATGTAGACTTTAAGGTTTTTGCGATGTCAGGTGGTGGAAAAATAAAGGGAGAGGAGTATTTAAACATTGCAAAAAATTTAGGAGCTTTAGAAGTATTTAATAAACCATTAGATCTAAATTTATTGATATCAAAAATAAAAGAAGCTATTTAGCCAATTAAATCATACGGATAATAATTCTTAATGCTAAGTTAAAATGAAAACATCTTTGATGAGTCGTTACTAAAGTCAAAATTGAAAATATTTTCTTCTCTAAAATAAACCTAATCGCCTTCAGTATTAATGGTCTAGTTAATATCTAGTATCTAATATTAATATAATAAATTTGTTGAGGTTTTAATCTTTTGGATATACGATTCATATATATATCGTAATGGAATGTATGTTTTGGGTATCGTTAAAATTTCAGAAAAACTGCACGAAGAAATAAGAAAATCTTCCAATGTCATGTCACGTTCAATTAATTCACAGGCTGAATTTTGGATAAAAATGGGGATGCTTGCCGAGCTTAATCCAACGTTAACTTTCAATGAAATTATCAAAGAGCAGTTGTTAAAAGAAAATGTATCCTTGGCAGGAGTTATTAATGGCTAATATACAAATAAAATCTGCGGCTGAAATAGAGCTAATGCGAGTATCTGGTAAATTACTTGCGCAAGTATTTAAAATGCTTGATGGCTTTATTGAAGCTGGAGTGACGACCATGGAAATTGACTGCAAAGTTGAAAACTTTATCGTTAATACTTTACAAGCAAGACCAGCAAGCAAAGGGCAGTATGGTTATCAGTATAGTTTAAATAGCTCTGTGAATGATGTTGTATGCCATGGTATGCCTAGTAATACCTACAAATTGAGAAGCACAGATATTGTCAATATTGATATTACCTTAGAGAAAAACGGCTTTATCGCCGACTCTAGTAAAACTTATATTTTACCTGACGCCTCTTTAGCGGCGAAAAAATTAGTAAAAAATACCTATCAAGCAATGTGGTGTGGTATTAACGTTGTAAAGCCAGGGGCAACACTTGGCGACATTGGTTTTGCTATTCAACAATATGCAGAAAATGCGGGATATAGCGTTGTACAAGAATATTGTGGTCATGGTATCGGCAGAGAAATGCATGAAGAGCCACAAGTTCTACATTATGGTAAAAAAAATACCGGTTTAGTTTTAACAGCAGGAATGACATTCACCATTGAGCCGATGATTAATCAAGGCAAAGCCAAAACAAAAACAAAAAATGATGGTTGGACAGTAGTAACGCGTGATAAAAAGTTATCAGCGCAGTGGGAACATACCATTTTAGTTACTAAGAATGGCTTTGAGGTCTTAACATTACGTGAGGAGGAGCTTTAGTTAACCACCTGATGTGTAGGTTTTTATTTATTTTTTTTTATCCGTCTTCTTTTTATTCGTAGTTAAGTGACCTTCGAATTGGCACATTGAAGTATTGCGAAATAACTTTGCTTCAATAATCAGACAAAGGGAACTATCGTTAGTCAATATTTTGTTGGTACGGCAAAACCATTTTAGCTATCGCCCCAGAACTCTTTTCATTATTGCTCAGTGTTAACTTACCATTATGTTGTTCTATAATGTTTTGGCACAAACTTAAGCCAATACCGTGACCGCTATCTTTTGTGGTGTAAAAAGGAACAAATAAATTGTCAATATTAGCGATGCCTTGGCCATTATCTGTTATTTCAATGATCACTTCTTGTAGGTTTTTGTGATTAACCTGTAATGAAATCGTTAAACTAATACTAGGGATTTCATGGTTTGTACAGGCCTCAATAGCATTTTTTAGGAGATTTATTATTACTTGTTTTAGTAACAGTGGGTCTGCCCAAATAATGTCAGTATTGATTTGTGTATTAATTAGCTGATTGGGAAATAAAGCGACTAACATCTCGGTAAATGGCTGACTAGCAAACCATTTTCTTTCAACAGAAAACTGCTGACTAATGTCACCATAACGGTTTACAAAGGCCTGTAAAGCCGTGCTACGCTCAACAATGACACTTAATGCTTTTTTAGCATTATCTTCCTGTGTCGGCATTTCAACAAGTGTTTGTGCTAATGACTTTATTGGTGTGAGTGAATTACGGATCTCATGACTTAATACGCGAATGATCTGTTGCCATGAACTTTGTTGATTCTTACGTAATACTTTTTCAATATTGGTTAAAACCACCAAGTGATAGGTATTTTCATCTTGAATGAATTGACTTTGTTTAATTTGCCAGTGTGAAGATGAGTCTTTATTAATAAATGACCACTGGCTATCTTTGTTGATAGATAAACCCAAACTACGACTTGTGCTTAAGCGTTTTGATTGCCAAGGTTGACCAATATAATGAGTGAAAGCGCCATTTGCATGACTAAGTTGGTATTTTTGATTAAAAATGACAATTGGCGTATCGAGTTGTTCAATTAAGTGATAAATAAGTAAGGTATGTTGATCATAAGTCTGTTTACGTTGTTGTAAATCTTCGGCGAGTACCTTTATTTCTTGGTTTAAACTATGAAGTATTCCAGATTGGTGCTGCTCTCTTATACGTAAACTATAATCTTCTAAGCGGATAGCTTCCACCATGTTGGTTAAACTATAAAATGGCGTAATAATATTGTGATAAAAGCGCCACAGCCATATGACTAATGGAGGCAACAATATGGTAAATAGGGTAATAACAATTAATGACGATACATTAAGTAAATAGAGCAACGACAATAACAGCCCCGAGAAAACAGTTGTTAATATGATGCCAACAGTTTTTAGTTGATGTTCAAGGGAATGTTTACTACTAGCTTTTAATATCATATTTTTCCATGCGGCGATAAATTGCACTTTTACTAATACCGAGTAACTGAGCGGCATCAACTGCCGAGCCTTTTGCTTTGTTTAAGGCTTGCTTAAGTAACTGCAGTTCTGCTTGGTCTAAAGTCATAAAAGGAATTTCAGTTCCTTGTTTGGTACTACTTGATTTTAACGGTATATCGTTAGCCGTTATTTCGTCAAGAGAAGATAACAACACCGCTCTTTCCATCATGTGACTTAACTCCCGAATATTTCCAGGCCAAGAGTAACGCGTTAATTTGTCTTCAACATCGTCAGCCAAAAACATATTTAAACGGTGATAACGAAGACCATGTTTATTAACAAAGTGGCGAGCAAGTGGCATTATATCTTCGATACGTTCACGTAATGCTGGCACGTGTAGTTCAATCGTATTTAATCGATAATATAAATCAGGACGAAATTTTTCGCTTGAAATGAGACTATCAAAATCGGCATTTGACGCACTGATCAAGCGAATATTACTTTTTTGGGTAATACTAGAACCGACCATTTCAAACTCATTTGTTTCTAATACTCTTAAGAGTTTTGCCTGTTGTGCCAAAGGAATGTTGGCAATTTCATCAAGAAACAGGGTGCCTTCATTTGCCATTTCAAATCGGCCCATACGTGTTTCTTTTGCATCTGTGAATGCACCTTTTTTATGACCAAACATTTCACTTTCAAATAATGTATCAGGAATTGCACCCATATTTACTGTCACCAAATTACTATGATGGCGTGAAGACTTTTGGTGAATTAAACTGGCGATACTTGATTTACCCGTGCCATTTTCGCCGGTGAGTAAAATAGTGGCGTTAGTTTGTGCGAGACGCTCAATCTCTGTCATTAATTTCGACATTGAACTTGATTGCCAAATAAGCTCTTCAGTGAGATGTGTCGCATTTTGTTGATTGTGTTGTTGCAAGCGTTGGTTTTGCTTTTTTACACCAAAAAATTGAATTTGTTGCTTAATAACTTGCAATAATCGTTGATTATCCCATGGCTTTTCAATGAAATCATTAGCACCTTGTTGCATGGCTTTTACTGCAACATCAACGCTTGACCAGCCGGTCATAGCGACAACAGGAATAATTAAATTTTCCTTTTTTAATTTGTGAAGAAAATCTAATCCTTCCTGACCTGATGTTGTATCTGTTTGATAATTCATATCCAGTAATATTAGGTCAACAGCCTGTTGCTTTAATACCTCAAATGCTTCTAGAGGTGAACTGGCTTCAAGTACATTATAGTGATGACTGCTCAATAAAAAATTAGCACTTAAACGTACATCTGACATGTCATCTATAACTAATATGGTTGTACTCATTGTTTATTATCTTCCTAATTTTTATTTATTGATTTTTACAAGGTTTTTACACGGATGTAAGGCATTATGGCAACGCAGGAACCGTTGCCAAGAGTAACTATTCCCCATGTACAATGCTTTGTCTAGATCATTTCTAATTCCAACAGCATCATGCACCTGAAATTATTTAATACTAAAGCTCATTTATTTTACTTGCTGTAATTCAATCATTTCTTTGGCAACTAATGCAGCCGAAGGCAAAAACATTGTGGTTACTATACGTTGATCAATAATCACGTCATGTTTGTTTTTTACTTTCTCTTTATTTAAAGCATTTGCACCGTTTTTAAGCAATTGACTCTCTACTAAAAACGGCAATAACGTGCCTTGTTTGGCCCACGATTTTGATTTTTCAGTTGAATTTGGAAAACCAGCAATGCGCTTTCCTTCAACCATAAAGCTACCATCGTTTAATACTACGTTAGCAAATGCCCCTGCACCATGACCACTAGCACCTATAATGCCGCCATTTTGATAAATTTTAGCAATAATATTTAACAGTTCTTTATTATTGGCAATATCAAATAAAGGACCGTAGCCGCCACCAATAAATACCGCCCAATATTCTTCAGCTTTAATTTGCATCGGGTTAAGCGAATTATCTACTTTTTCTAAAAAATTTTCATATTTTATGGCGTAGCTACTAATACCTAAAGGATCCATCATAAATTCAACTTTTTTACCTGTTGGTGAGGCGAAGTCGACGGTAAAGCCATGGCTTGTAAATATATGAAAAGGAGGTGCAACTTCCCATAAATTATTTCTTGCATCGTGTTTATCAATATCTCCCATATCAATGACATTTGAAACAAGAATCAATACTTTTTTGTTGTCTACGGCGTGCACATGTACTGCGCTAAAAAGCAGTACAAGAAGTGCAAGTATTTGTTTTATCGATTTTATATTTAACATGTTAACCCTAATTAATTCTTTAAAGTAGGTCTAAGTTGAAGACCTACTCTGTTGTTATTAAGCGAATACAAGGCAATGAATCAATGTTTTCTACTCATTACGTAATGCTTTGACGGGATCTTCATTAACGACTTTATTTACCGGTAAATAACAGGCAATAAAAGATACCAAAATCATTATTGGCAATGTGCTTAATATAGCGATAACGTTAAACTCTAGCTCTTCAGTCATAAACTGTCTGGTTACAAGATATAACAACACGGTTAATACTGTACTCACGACAATACCGTAGAAAATGGGCTGGATACTTTCTTTGATCACCATATTTTTTATACGATGTGTTTTAGCACCCATCGCCAAATGAATGCCAAGTTCATAACGACGCATTTGTGTACTGTAGTTAAGTACTCCGTAAATACCAGCAGCAGCAAGTAACAATGCTAACAATGCTAAGACTATCGTTATTCCTGCCGTTAGCTTATGTTTATAAATTAACGTGGCATGCATTTCAGAGTGGCTAGATAATTCTTGAATGCGCAATTTAGGATCAATGGCATGCAGTAGAGGCAGCAAAGCTTTTTTATCTAAAGTCGCTCCTTGTTTTAGCTTTATATCAAAACCTAAGTCGCTAAATACAGCATAAGGAAGATAATAACGTTGATAAGAATAGTCACTACCTCTGCCTGGGGTGTAGTAGTCTTTTACTACACCAACAACTTTTAGGGGTTGAGTCGCCTGAATTTGTAATATTTCACCCAATGGATCTTTATTAGGAAATAGGTGTTTAGCAAGAGCTTCACTGATGATAATTTCAGTTATGAAATACCTAGGATCTTTTTGTTCCGCAAAGAAGTTTCCTTTAACGAGAGGTAATTCAATTAAATCAAAGTAATTATGATCAACCATATTAGCATTAAAACTACCTAACCGTTTTCCATCGACATCTTCTAAACTCATATTGAAACTACCTATTTCAATAATGGGTTCTAAACTCCGAGATACTTGTATAACTTCGGGTAAGTGGTTTAGAGCCTTTTTAATGTTTAAGGTTAGTAAATTTAATTCAATAAGGTTTTGTTCTGCGTAGCCTTCAAAACCTTTTGGTCTTGCAACTCTTAAATAACTTACATCTTTTTCATTAAAACCTAGTGGATGTAAAATAGTACTTAGTGCTTTTTCGATTACTACAGAGGTACCGACTAATAAAAGGCTTGCAAGCGTTACTTGTGTAATGATTAAAGCATTGCGTATTTTTTTGGAAATTTGTAAGCCACTGCCTTTACCACTACTTTGTAATTGTGTTTTTAAATCATCATATTTCACCACGTTACTTGATAATTTTGCAAAAATTATTGATAAAAGCAACACGATAAATGTGGTAAATAACAAAGTAACACTATCAATATTTAGTTCAGCAATTCTAGGTAATTGTGTTGATGCCAATTCTGCCAAAAGTACAAACCCCCAGCCAGCAACAAGCAATCCTAATAAGCCCGCAGTAGTACAAAGAAGTAAACTCTCAGCAAACATTGATGTAAATAAATGGGCGGGTTTTGCTCCCATTGCTGCCTGAATTGCCATGGTGCGTTGCTTTTCGGCGGCGCGTGATAAAAACAAATTAGTGACATTACTGGTTGCTATAAGTAATAGAGCAACGACCCCACTTAATAATAACAGGGCAATTTTTGTGCTGTCACCGACAATAATGTCTTTTAAAGAGGTAAGCGTGATTTCTGCTGTATAGCCTTTTAATGCATTGCCACTTGCTTGATAGCCATCATTTAATACTGGGCTTAATGAAGCGATTGCTTGTTGTTCACTTATACCTGATTTTAATTTTATCAAAGCCGTTAGGCCACGAGTCATTACACCCCAGTTGTTTACATCGAGACGCTGATAATCCCAAGGTACCCAAAACTCAATGGCTTGATTGTAGCGATTGGCTGGCGCACTAAATTGTGGTGCAGTTACGCCGATGATCTTAAAGCTCACATTACCAAGCATAGTTTTGCTGCCAACAATGTCTTTATCGCTGTTGTACCACTTTTTCCAAACATCATAACTTAATACGGTAACAGCTTGATGACGGTCAAACCCTTCTTTTTCATTAATGGTACGACCTAAATGCATTTTAGGTTTTAGCAGAGAAAAATACTCTGGTGTAATAAAGTTTACCAAACTATTAGGGCGTTCTGGGTGATCAGCAATAAGTAATTTCTGGTCTCTCATCAGTGCCATTTCAGCGAAGACTTTTTGCTTCTTATATAATGAAATCATGCCGGGGGCGGTTTGTGCTCCGCTATAATCAACACCATCTTCAGTATAAGTATGTTGTAAAACCAATAAATTTTCTGCGTCAGGGTACGGAAGCGACTTAACTAATAACATATGGTTAAGAGTAAAAATACAGATTAATGCACCTAAAGTTATTGCTAATGTACCAATAACAGTGACAGAAAAACCTGGTACTCGAAGTAATGCAGACTTTGCTAGGCTAAGTTCATTTTTTAAACTGTGTATAAAGTATTTCATCCTGCCTCCTGCAAAACGGCTTGTTCGGCAATAACGCCATCAAGTAAATGTAGTTGTCGTGTTGCCATGTCTGCATAACGAGAGTCGTGAGTCACCATACAAATAGCGACGCCTTTTTTATTTAGCTGCTCAAGCATTTCCATGACAGCGTCACCATTTTTTGAATCTAGATTACCGGTGGGTTCGTCAACTAATAAAATTGTTGGGTTACCTACTAATGCTCGTGCAATGGCAATACGTTGTTGTTGCCCACCAGAGAGTTGATTGGGTTTATGACCCGTACGGTGTGACATTTCGACTTTTTCCAAACTGTCCATTACCTGTTGTTTAATGTCGCTTTCAGACATGATAGGTTCACGATAACGTAATGGTAGGGCGACATTGTCAAAAACACTCAGTTCGTCAATTAGATTAAATGCCTGAAAAACAAAGCCAATATGTTGATTACGAATTTCAGCTCTTTGATTAATCGTTAAATCACTAACATCAATATCATTGATAAAGTACTGACCAGATGTTGGGCTATCTAGTAGACCCAAAATAGATAGTAGGCTTGATTTTCCACAGCCTGAAGGCCCTGAGATTGAAACATAATCTTGATGATAAATATCAAGATCGATACCCCTTAATGCATGTGTTTCCATTTCTTGGGTAGCAAAAACTTTCGTTAAACTTTTCATTTGTATGATTGTTTTTTGGGTCATGATATTTCCTTAAAATTTGTATGATTATTGACGTAAGACACGTTGTTTATATGAGCGAATTACGTCAGTGAATAAATGAGTTAGCAATCCTAATCCGTTATGGTGATGTTGTTATTTTCTTGCCAACGTGACATATCTGATAAAATGAATGTGTCAGTCATATTGACCTTACTGGTTACTTCAATAAATTCATTACTCTCTTGGCCAAATACGATATCGATTTTTTCAGCTTGTGAAGAGTTTGGTAATAACCGAAATAACTTGCTTTTCATGCCCGCAGTAACGTTAACAGGCTTTTTTATGTATGTCGTGTCAGTTAACGTACCAATATCAATAATGGCATCAACATTTAATTCTGGACGTGCATTGTTTGGTAGTTTTCCAGTCAATGAAATTTCAATAGCAAGCATGCCTTGATTGACAACGGGGTTTATTCTGCTAACCACACCCGCTACGATGCCTGCTCGAGTATCTATGTTGACGATTTGATCAATAAGTACTTGTTCCATATCTGATTGTGAAACGTTGATCATCGCGTATAAACTGTCAATACTACCTACTAAAGCAATTTGTTCGCCTAAATTAACGCTCTGTCCTAACTCAACAGGAAGAGCTTGAACAACACCATTGATGCCCGCTTTAACGGTTAATTTATTAAAGCGCTCTTCAATGACCATAACTTGTTCTGCTTGTTGAGCTATTTTATCTTCGGCGATTTCAAGTTCTTTTTGATGTACAGCACTCAATTGCACCAATCTGGATTTCTCGATCTTTAAGCGACGAGAGAGCTGACGATAGTCAAGCTGAGAGCGTTTAAAAGTGAGCTCTGAAACAATACCTTTGCTTACCAGTTGTTGCTCAGCAGCCACTTTAAGTTCGGCAATTTCAAGCTCAGATAACAATTGCTCTTGTTGGGCTTGCTGAGATAAAATCTCTCTTTTTTGATTAAGCTCTAATTGCAAATAACTGGTTTTTGTATTCGCCAAAATACGATTGGCGTCTTTGACTTGTTGTTTTATTTGAGGGTTTGATAAAAGAGCGATAATACTTTCTTTGGTGACTAACGAACCGGGTTTTAGAAAGATTTCCTCAACAATTGCATTATCAGGTGCACTTAAAAGGCGTTGCTCTTTCGATTTTAGTTTGCCAAAGCCTTCAACTTGAATGGCAAGGTCGCCACGTTTTATGGTATCAGTCCATATTTGGCTAC
>Ga0209395_1002596_pt1 | contig 23297 bp, 26 predicted proteins | sample GOMGulsemesocosm_3_FD_184635 | JGI IMG/M metagenome (GOLD analysis project Ga0209395, IMG submission 184635) | Methane-oxidizing microbial communities from mesocosms in the Gulf of Mexico - GOM9D Gulf of Mexico (SPAdes) (version 2) | ecosystem: Environmental > Aquatic > Marine > Cold seeps... | reverse complement strand
ATTGAAAAATTGAATGATTAGGTTATTGATTATCAGGTCTTAAGTAAGCAATATCATCTTCATCATCAGCATGAAAGTCATATCCGCCATCAAAATCATCATTTAACTCGTTGGCAACGGTTATTGGTAGCTCTAATATTTCTTGAATATAAATAGAGATATTTTCTTGTTGATTGATGATCCCCTTTAATTCAATGAAATCTAATAATTTACTTTCTTGCAGGTAACCTTTAGTTAATATCGATAATTGTTCAGTAAAGCTCGCAATACAACTGTCTATTTTAGCCAATATAAGGTCTTTTTTTGTATTGGTAAGATAGGTATTCAACTGTTGATACAAGCTATTGGTGAATACTTTTTTGTCGCAATCAATCAGTAACAACGCAATCGCAGTATTAAGAAATTTTTGTAATTCAAACTTTAATACGTCTTCATCGTTATCAATTAACAAAGTGTTTGCACAATAAGTTGCAGCAATACTTTTATAAACCTGTAAAAGCTTAGCACTCTTATAACCTTCATCAGCAAAAGCAGCATGCATAAGCCTTATATCAGACGTATCGTTTATTGCTAATGCATAACTAGAAATCGATATTTCTTCGAAGTATGAGGGGGATATTTTCTTTAATTGTGCATACTTTGCCCAACCAGCTCTAAAGCAATAAACAATGCCATGCTCTTTTAAAATAGCCTTTGCCTGCTCGGTATCGTTATCGCATAAGTCTAACAAGCCTAAATTGCTCATACCTAGTACAATTTCACAGCCTTTCTTTATTTGATCTGCATATATAATTGATAAATTGTCAGAGGCTATTCTCAACGACATATCAGATAATTGTTGCTTGGTTTTATGCATAAACTCTGGTGTAAAATAACCTTCATTTTCTCCGTCTTTTAAGACTAAAAGTAAAAAAGGGTGGTTTCTTAACTCTGCAATCTTCATTGATGAATCCCAATCAATTAGCTTTCTCAAATATTGCTCTCAAATACTGCTGTTGATGTAAATGAGGTAAATACTGCTTTTATCTGTGTGTTTACGATTTAAAGTGGCGCAAACATATCATCGGTATCCATTTCAACTGCAGTAACTCTTTGTTTATTCGCATTTTGTTTTAGTGCGTTTTCAATGTTTTCGAGTGTACCATTAGTACTAACGGTCATGACTTCGCGATAAGCTTCTTTATTTAAGCCTTTAATTTTCATTAATAACTCTTCAATGCTACCAGATGTTTGCTCTTCATCTTCTTCTATTTCTGAAAAGTCGTGACCAACAAATGGCAAAGATAAATATAAAAGACCAAAGTCATCTTCAACAATGGCGTTTAATACTTCTAATTGTTTCTCTTCATCGTCTGAAGAAAGAAATATTTGTGTTAATAAGCTATGGGCTTCAGTTTGTGCACAAAATACGTGATCTTCATCCATGTTTTGCCAGTAAGACGGTTCAACATTTAATAGCTGTTTAATAGATTCTGCATCCATTAACCATGTGGCAATAGAAGGAATAGTAGCGTCGTGCTCTCTAACAATTTTAGCAACCGTTAAAATATCCATTTCAGTTAACACGGCAAGCATGGTTTCATCGCCTTGCTCTGAGGCAATAGTTTCTAATGAAGTACCCGCACGTCTACCACTATGTTGCGCTTGTTCAATAATATCGGTAGCAAGAATTAATGCATTTTTTGTCAAGGTGATTCCTTAAAACTTAGTATGTTTCTAAATTAATTAGGTTAGTGAATGAATTGAAATTCAACTTTCATCCAAGCGTGTATTTATTAAAATTAGTAGTTTTCGTCATAGTCATTACCTTCATCATAATCGACTTGACTATATTCGTCGTCTTCTGCTTTTAAAGGGGTAGCATCATAACGATTATAAAAATGAATAAGTAAAACGGCTGTTTTTAGGTCTTGCTCTGCATGTGTCATTATTTCAGTAATACAACTACGAGCATCAGCATGTACTCCTACAAAAGGCTTTATTGTTGCCCAAGAAGGTTCATCTTTAAGTTCTACTTTTGCTAAACTTTTACTGTTTACTCTAATTTTAGTTGAGATAGCCATTGCTAATTGGTCAACCATGCCATTAAATAATAAAGGCATTTGCTGCAACTGTTCAAATAAGTCTGATAAATAATTTGATAATAAATCAGGATTCTCAGGATCCGATAATGAACTCATATTTTCTAAATACATAGAAAAGTCATCTGCTAAATAATCGGGTAAGTTTGTTTCAGGTTGCATTCATCATTTCCTAATAGAGAGTCGAATGAAAAGTCTAAGAGATAGTCTAATAAAACTATAGAGAAAAATTTAGCGCTTAGTTAAGTGCGCTTTGCCAAAAGGAGTCCGCAATTTCTCGGGGATCAGTTATAACGGTATAGTTATTTTTTAAGTATAAAGAGCGCTTTTTAGGATCTGATATAACATCATAAGCCTGTTGAATTAACTGAAACTTTTCTTTGGCTTCACTACTGTCATTTCTATCTGGATGATATTTATTCGCGAGTTTTCGATAAGCTTTTTTTATTTCGGTGGTCGTAGACACTCTACTTACACCTAATTGTTCAAAATAATCCATAAATTTTCACTTACCTTTTAAGAACTTTTGGCTAGACAACATAAAGTGCCTGCTGACACGATTAGTGCAATTTTACCTTTGCTATTTCCTAATTAACATCATTATGTTTGCTTATTTGTTGTTTCTCAAAGAACCCCTGAATTTATTTGTAAAATATAAGTAAAATTATTGTTTTTTTGCGAGTAAGTATCAAATATAACTAGTGGTTAAGGCAGGTATTATTACGATATTTAAAATTGTGCAGGTGATGAATAAAGCTCAGCTGACACTGAGCTATTGCTACGACTATGGCAATAGCCGAGAGTTTATAATAATGAATTGAGTGCTTACTTCTTTTGGTTAGCAACTAATCTTGGGGATATCTTGCCAGTTACTCGTGTATTGTGGGCTTAAAAAATGTCGCTTCATATGCCATGAATCAGACTGGCCTTCAGCAGCTAATGTTAATGTGCCTTGTCCGTAACGCTTATTGATCGAGTCAAGGCAATTCATTAACATAGGGTTTGCATTATTAGGGAGGAATAAGTCAGCTTGCTGAAAATTTCTGCTCTCTAATTCAATAGCACCGACTCCGCAGCGATAGAAGCGGACACCAGTCATAAAAATATCAGTAAGTACTATGCTAATCGCGTTAGCAATATCGCAGCTATTATCTGTTGCCACCGGGAATTTATAAACTATCGCTTGTTTGTAAAAGTTATCATCATGAGGTGAATTTGAAGCAAAGATCAGTAATTTTTTGATCAGTGAAGACTGTTGCCTTACTTTTTTTGCGACAATTACCCCATGTGTTGTTAAAGCTGATTGTAAAGCATGAATGTCCGCGATACGTTGACCAAAACTTCGGGTCGAGAATATTTCTTGCTTAGCTTCTTTTACATCACTCCATGTTAAACAGCTAAGTCCATTTAATTCACTAACAGTACGTTCTGTTAATACACTGAACTGTTTGCGCATTACTTTGGGACATTGTATTGATAGCTGATGAGCGGTATGAATACCTTGCAGTTTTAGCCGTTGAGATATTTTCCTGCCTATCCCCCAAACTTCATTTACCTCCATTTTTTGTAAAATTACTTTAGCTTTTTGTGCATTATCAATAATGGCAACGCCATTATAGTCTGCAAGTTTTTTCGCTGCATGGTTTGCCGCTTTCGCCAAAGTTGAGGTTGTACCAAACCCGACACCAACAGGTAAGCGAGTTTCTTTCCAAATAGCACGCCGAATTTCATGGCCGTACTGGTGCCAATCTTTAATAACGCCATTGTAGTTTTTAAAATGTAGGAATGATTCGTCAATGCTGTAAACATATTGGTTATCACAATATCTTGCGATAACGCTCATCATTTTTTCGCTTAAGTCGGCATATAATTCATAGTTAGAAGAACGCACAACTACGTCATGTTTTTGTAGTAATGACTTTACTTGAAAGTAGGGTTTAAATTTTGGAATACCAAGCCTTCGAGCAATAGGACAAACTGCACAAATACAACCGTCGTTATTGGTTAGTACAACGACAGGCCTCTTCCTTATGCTCGGGTCGAATACTTTCTCTGCGCTGGCGTAAAAAGATACGGCATCAACTAGTGCATACATGCGGATAATTCAGGTGCTTGATGATGAAGGCGAATAGATCGCGTGACGATCCCTTCTAATTGAAAGTCATCTTCGGGTTTTATGATAACAGGTGCAAATTCTTTCGACGCTGACAATAACCTGGCTTGTTTTTTATCAATCAATTTACAAACAAAACAGCCATTGTAATTTGCTACCACCACATCGCCGTTTCTAGCTGTTAATGATCTGTCGACAATGAGTAAGTCACCATCAAAAATACCGACATCTTGCATTGACTGCCCTGAGGCCTGTCCAATAAATGTTGCATTGGGGTGTCGAATAAGCAGTTGGTCTAACGATAAGCCAAGTTCTTTGTATTCGGCTGCTGGCGACTCGAACCCTGAAATGCCCGCTTCTATATATATAGGAATAACTTTCATCACGCTAAATCTCACTGTGTTTTTATACAGTATAGGTTTTAAGTTGATTTTTGAAAAGGATAATTTAAATATCTTAGGGTTAATGATTGCTTTCATTTTTAACTAGAGCCGTTAAAATCAGCCTAGCGTTAATTTACAGGAATAATTTACATGCATGAAAATGCGAATTCGTTAGTAGTACTTGATTTTGAAACAACAGGTTTATCGCCAAGTAATGGCGACAGAGCAATAGAAATTGGTGCTGTGAGAATTGAAAATGGTCAGGTTACCGATAAATTTCAATCATTAATGACCCCAGGTTTTCGTATCAATAGTTTTATTGAGCAATACACCGGAATATCCAATCAGATGCTTGCTAAAGCGGAACCTTGTGAGGAAGTAATGGAAAGGTTTGCTGATTTTATTGGCAACGATAACCTGCTTGCCCATAATGCTTCTTTTGATAAAAAATTTTTGGACGCTGAGCTTAATAGCATTTCTAGAACGTATTCGGGACAATTTATTTGTTCACTATTGGTATCTCGAAGAATTAACGTCGCTGCGCCGAACCATAAGTTGGGCACGTTAATTAGTTATAAAAATATTCCATCTGATGGCGAATTTCACCGAGCATTATATGATGCAGAAATGACTGCGAAATTATGGTTAACGATGCTTGATGACCTTGCAGGTCGTATTAATCATGAGTTTGTTCCATTTAAATTAATACAAAAACTATCGAAGACACCAAAGAGCGATATAAATAAGCTCTTAGCAAAGTGGTAATAAGGCTGGGAGAGCGCTTTAGCAAATGCTTTTTTGCCCTTACCTTTAATAGTTACTTTAACCTTTCATTTATTCGAAACAAAACTGTTAGCGTGTAGCCGAGTAAATTATTGTTTGCTATACAGTCAGTCAAAGCACAAGGGTTAAGGATTATTTTTTTGAAAATACTAATAATCGGTTATTGGCCGGCATAACATGATCGTCAATTAGCTTAAGCCCTGCTGAATTAGCCAATAACAATATGGCTTCTATATCTCGAATACCGCTATTTATATCTCTGTCTTTAAGCCAAATATCAAAATTAGCATTACTTTCGCTGGTATATCTACCTTGATAATTAAACGGTCCGTATATACAAACATTTGATCCTGTTTTTAGGTTTTGTTCGATCCCTTCAAAAAACTTAATTACTAATGGCCAGCTTATAATATGAAGTGTATTGGCGGTAAATATGCCATCAATGCGTAGGTTGTTACTAGACATTGGCCAAGGTTTATGTAAATCGATCTCAAGAGGCCTTTGCACATTAGGTAAAGCAACTTCATCTAACCAAGTATTGATGCCTGAATGGTTTATTAATAAATCACTGGTTTGCCAAGTTAGGTGATGTAAGTGTTGGCCGAAGAAAGCTGCATGCTGTCCTGTTCCTGAGCCAATTTCTAAAACATGGTTATTTTTTGAGAAAACGCTTTTCAAAATATTTAAAATGGCTTGTTTATTATTTTCACATGCTTGGGAAAAAGGTTTATTCATCATATTTTCTTATGTTAATTAATCTATTTTTTTGAAAGGCAATAACTGTTGGCATTGTTGCTGATACGTTAGCATATGCGCTTGCTCTTGTTGACAAAAGCTTTTAATCGCCGGTTTAAAAGACGGGTGTTTTATCCAGTGATAAGAATGCGTTAATACAGGTTCAAAGCCCCGTTGAATTTTGTGTTCACCTTGAGTGCCAGGATTAAAGCTTTGCAGTTTGTTCTGAATACAAAATTCAATACCTTGATAATAGCAAAGCTCAAAGTGCAAATTATTAACTTTTTTAGTACAGCCCCAATACCGACCATATAATGTAGTGTGATCATAAAAAAATAGCGAACAAGCAATATCTTCTTGCTCGTCGCTGGCAATGAGCAATAAAATATTATCGGTGATGTTAGCAAATAATTGCTTAAAGAACTCATAACTCAAATGAGGCTGGTGGCCTCTTTTAAAATAGGTTAACTGATAGGTTAAATAAAAAAAGTCGAGATCTTGTTGGCTTATGTCGTTATTTTTTAATTGCCTAACTTGAATACCTTGGTCAAAAATCGATAGTCTCTCTTTACGCGTATTTTTTCTTTTACGTGAAGTGAAGGTACTTAGATAATCATCAAATGTCTTATAATCACGATTCAACCAATGAAATTGAACTGTATTACGTTGATAAATATCCTCAGGTAAAACCGTTTCTATTTCATCGCAATACAGTATGTGCCAGCTATTAATGTTTTCTTGTTGGCAGTGTTCAATTAATGATTCGAATAAGTCATTAATTTCTAGCTGTGAAGAAAGTAGTTTGTCACTGCTCACGGGTGTAAAAGGAATGGTAGCAACTAATTTGGGGTAATAATCTATGCCATTACGTTTAAAAGCATCAGCCCAATCCCAGTCAAAAACATACTCTCCCCAAGAATGGCTTTTCAAATACATCGGCATAACAGCAATTACTTTATTGTTAATAGATGCGGTTAAATGATGAGCTTGCCAGCCTTGTTGGGCACTGACTGAGTGGCTTTTTTCAAGCGCATTAAAAAAGTCATAACGTAGAAAAGGGCAAGGTGAGTTATTTAACACATGCCAATCATTGACAGTTATTTTTTCAATGCTGCTAAGAAAGTCAATTTTTATATCAGCATTCAATAGGTAATTTTTCACGAGCTAATGGTTTATCTATATCAATAGTTGAATGAAGGGTACCGCCAACAAGGAAGTTATGAAAGGAGATTTAAAAAGGAAATATCTATTTCGTTAAATCGTGTCTATCAATAATACTTAATTGCGGAGAACAGCGCTAAAGCGAGTGTTAATCACTAGAATTCATTGACAAGCACTTATACAATGCAGATAAATAATAAATTGGGTTGAACGAGCCATGGCTGAGAAAGTAATTAAATTTGAATTTGAAAAGAACAATAAAAACAGTGTTCGTTATAAAGAAGTGCCTGAAGACGGCATGCCACCTGTATTAGGATCTATTTACGTGCAAACATGGTTTGCGGGCGCTAGTAAAGAGATAGAAGTCACAATTAAGACAAAAGATTAAAGCGACATGAAGCAAGGTACAAACAAACCAAATTCTATTGTTCAATTGGGCAACGCGATATTAAGGCAAAAAGCGGTAGAGGTTGAGCACATACTTGCTGAAGAGTGTCAGCATTTAATTAGTCAAATGATGTTGGCGGTATCACAAGCAGGCGGTGTTGGTATTGCAGCCCCACAAATCAATCACAGCGTACGTATTTTTATTATGTGCTCTAAACCCAATGAACGTTACCCTGATGCACCCTTAATGCCACCAACAGCAATAATTAATCCTGAAATATTACATTACTCCAATGATACGGTAAAAGACTGGGAAGGTTGTTTAAGTGTACCTAGTATGCGTGGTTTAGTACCAAGACATGATCAAATAAAGGTACGTTATTTCGATCAACAAGGCCATGAGCACCAAAAAGAATTAACGGGTTTTATTGCCCGCATTTTTCAGCATGAATTAGATCATTTGAACGGATTAACTTTTATTGATCAATTAGAGTCGACAAAAGATTTGATCAGTGAAGTGGAGTGGTATCAACAGTTTGCATTTAAAAAAACTAATCATATAAATAGTGATACTTAACCTCATTGATATTATTACTTTCGCGGTTGTAAATTTACTTATAATTCATTCAACTACAAGCTGACTTTAATAAGCCAAACTATTTAGTCATTTATATTCGTTGTATAATGAGTGATAGAGCCTACGGGGATACTGATTTACTTACACCGTAAATTGGCTGCCGTTTGAGACCAGTAAATAATCTAAATAAGAGCAAAATAATCAAATGAAACCATATTCAAGTCTTGCCGAATTAATTGAAACGTTTGAATCGGAAATCGCGGCACTTACCGATAAAGTCGCCACTTTGAAACAAGAGCCTCAAAGCTTTAATGAGCAAGTTATTTTTAAATATATTGATACGGCTAGCACAGGTAAAACGAAAGACTATGTTAGATCGCTAGGCGTAAAGTCTGAACGGGGCTCATTATTTTCATCTGGTGATGTCAGCAAGTTAATAAAAGATGGGGCTGATGATATTTCGCCTGAACTACTTGCTATAGCGAGAAAGGTCGTCGGTATGAAAAATAAAAATGGTAAACAACGTTAATTACAATTCAGTTTAGATATATACATTTTACGCCTTTAAAAGACTCCGCGTTTTTTATCTATGGCTAATAGAAGATCTGAACACTAGAACGCTTTACTTTAAAATTTTATGGCAGCGTTCACTTTCCCTGCAATTATTATAATATTTCAACACACTAGCTTGCTAATAAACAAATTCATTCATATGCTTTTCTATTAGGAACAATATAAAAAATAATAGGGTATTTAAATGAGTAAAGTCGTATTGATTGTAGATGACAGTATGGTTTCTCGAATGATGGTTAAAGAAATTGTTAAATCTCAAATACCTGAGGTAACCATTGTTGAAGCAGGTGGTGGGGAGCAATGTTTAAGCCAGTTAACAGTAGCAAGTAAAATAGACATTGCACTTTTTGATTACAACATGCCTGGTATGACAGGGTTAGAGTTGATTTCAGCTATAGAAAAATTGATTAATATTCCTAAGCGGGCTTTGTTAACCGCAAATATTCAAGATGAAATCAAGCAACAAGCTAATCTTGCGGGGGTTACTTTTTTAAATAAGCCAATTAGTGAAGACGTTATTAGTCACTTTTTAAATAGTTAGGAAGGTCCATGAAGGATAAATTATCTCCACTAGAAATCGACGCCCTGACCGAAATATTTAATATCGGCATTGGGAGAGCTGCTAATGCCCTTAATAAAATGGTGTCTCAACCTGTTGATTTAACTATCCCAAAGATTGAAATAGTACCTAACAAAACAGCGAAATCTAAACTGAATTTTGCCAGCGACGTTGAAATTAGTGCGGTAACACAGCGTTTCGAAGGCGACTTTAAAGGTCAGGCTTTATTAATGTTCAGTAAAGAAAGTGGCTTGCAATTAGTGAGCAATTTGCTTGGTAATAAGTTTCCTGCTGAGGTTTTGTCGGAGCTCGAGCAAGATTCATTAGTTGAAATTGGTAATGTTATTTTAAATGCATGTTTTGGCACTGTAATTAACTTCCTTAAATCATCAATAACAATCGAGATGCCAGAGTTTATTCAAGGAGATATAGATAAAGTCTATGTTTATAGTAGTGAAAATGATTGGTCTCTATATATAAAAGTTAAATTCTCATTACCGCATGAGAACATCGAAGGCTTTATCTCTTTTATTATGGATATTACTTCGTTAGAAGTTCTTCAAGAGTCGGTTAGGAAGTTTGTTTTTGGTATTTCCGAAAAGGACAAAGGCTAACTTTCACAATGGATAACATTCCAAAAGATATTCTTTTTCACTCCCTTAATGATCTTTCTCTTGGGGTTATTATCATTGACCAAGAACATCATATTATTTTTTACAATCAATGGATAAAAGAACATTCTGCTTTATCTGATAATAGAGGGGTTGGTTGTAACATTGCCGAGGTTTTAGAAGGATTTAAAGATTCTCGCTTAAGTGATGCATGTACTGAAGCGCTAACTTTAGGGCTGCCAACTAAACTGTCTAATACTTTCAATCCTGCACCGTTAGCTTTATTTCAAAAAAGGCATGTTGGTGATGATAATTATCGCGTGCAACAACAAATATCGATTAAAAATATCAATACTGGCCAAAAAGAGCGTTTATGTGAAATTCTGATCCACGATGTTTCTAGCTCAGTAAAAAAAGAATTAATGCTACAAAAATTAGCCGATGAAAATAAAAAACAACAGTTAAAGGCTGAATTAGCTAATCGCACAAAATCGCAATTTTTAGCTAATATGAGCCATGAAATTAGAACGCCAATGAATGGTGTTTTAGGTATGTTGAACTTACTATCTACAACAGATCAAACTCAAGAACAGGTCCACTTTACTCGATTGGCTGAATCAAGTGCAGATACATTACTTAATATTCTCAATGATATTTTAGATTTTTCAAAAATAGAGGCTGGCAAACTAGTCGTAGAATTAATTGATTATGACTTGCTTAGTAATTTAAGTGATTTGGTGCAATCATTATCAATGAAAAGCAAAGAAAAACAATTAGAAATCATCCTTGATGTTATAGACGTTGAGCATCAAATGGTAATCGGAGATCCTGGTAGGTTAAGACAAATTATTACTAATTTAGTGGGTAATGCTGTGAAGTTTACCCAAAAGGGAGAGATAATTGTTAAAGCGCAAACAATGTTGGATGATAGAGGTAATATAACCTTAACAGTCGACATTATAGATACCGGTATAGGCATTCCAGAGGAAAAGTGTTCGATACTTTTTGATGCTTTTACTCAGGTAGATGTATCAACAACTCGAGAATACGGCGGTACAGGTTTAGGCTTATCAATTGTTAAGCAATTATGTGAATTAATGGAGGGTGGGATTTCGGTTAGTAGTGCTCTTGGTCAAGGGAGTAAATTTAGTTTTAATATCCAATTGAAACCTAGCTTAGAAAAACCGGTAAGTCAGCCAAACGTTAATTTAAAGGGCATAAAAGTATTAATTGTTGATGATAATCATACGAATCTAGAAGTACTCAGTAAACAACTTTGTATTTTTGGCTTGGAGGTGGTTCAAGCCGACAGTGGTCATGAAGCATTAACCTTACTGGATCAATACGATAAGCATTACTTTTCTATGGTTATTATTGATATGCAAATGCCTAAAATGTCCGGCGACATGTTATGTACAGAAATTAGACAAATCAAATCATTCGATAACCTTAAATTAATTATGCTTACCTCAATGGGTCAGCGGGGCGATGCTCAACATTTTTCAAAATTAGGGTTCTCAGCTTATTTGTTAAAACCGGTTGTTATTAAAGATTTACTTAATACGATGGAAGTTATTATTGATAACGATCATGTATTGAAAAGTACAGTTCCTTTGGTTACTCGCCATTATATTGCAAGTTTACAAGAAGTTGAAAATACCCCCGTCGCTAAAATATTGTTAGTTGAAGATAATCGAATTAACCAGCAAGTTGCCTTAGGTATATTAAATAAATTTGGCCATTCGGTTGATATCGCGGTAAACGGAATAAATGCGATAGAGGTATTAGAGAAGCAAAGTGTAGATGATCCCTATCAACTTATTTTAATGGATTGTCAAATGCCAGAAATGGACGGTTATGCAGCTACAGAGTATATTAGAAACAAGATGAATAATTCGGCTGTTTCAACGACACCAATTATTGCTATGACTGCTAATACGATGAAAGGCGATAAAGAAAAATGTTTGGCATCAGGCATGAGTGACTATCTTGCTAAACCCATAAACTCTAAATTACTCCAAGAAAAAATTAATCATTGGTTAACTGTTAATAAATAACCTTTTAAGACCGCATGAAAATTAATTTACTATCTGTATCTCCCCCCTCTAAAAAATCCTCTATTTAAATAATCATCCGTTTATCGAGTTAAATTACTTATGACTCATAAAGTTAATTCTAAAATTAATGGTTACTTTTGTAATAAAAAATATAAATCACAGACTATTACTATGAAACGATAAATCGAACACTTAACTATTAGTTGGCTTTCACTATGTTAATTATTAGCGCTAACTAATTTTTATCTGATGGCTTTGTTAGCTTCGCAATCAATTATGGGTAACCAATTATGAAAAAAATTTATAGCAACGAAATGAGTTTACTTGTTAGTAATATGAAAAATATTATTGAGGCTCAAGGAATAGAAGTTTTTATCAAGAATGAATTTGCTCAGGGTGCTGTGGGAGAAGTATCTGCTTTTGATGCTTGGCCAGAGATTTGGATTGTTGATGATAATGACTTTGATCATGCGATGAAAATCGTAAACACCTCACAAAAAAATGACAATTCACTTGATTGGATCTGTAATAGTTGTGCTGAAGAAAACAGTTCATCTTTTGAAGTCTGTTGGAAATGTCAGAGTGAAAACAAATAACAAATAACAAATGATTAAATATGCGTGACATAAAAATAAAATAATTGATTTTCCTTGAAACTATTGTAAACGCATTAGAAGCCTTGTCGATTAGCGATTTAAGTGAATCTATGGCTAGATCAAAAACTTTAACAACTATGGTTATTATAGGTTTAGTTTTATTTGGTGGCTTTATAATGTTTTATTCCACATGGTAAAAATTCAATAACGTGAAGTTACTGTATAAATGCTAATTAGAAACTGAAATAAATAGCCGATTAAATCCGTTTTTCGCAATGTGTACTAGCCACAGTACCAGATTATAATAACGTAAATGCTTTTAAAATATGGAGTTTTAAAATGAGAAAAGAATTCGAATTTAATGTAAAAGGTCATAAAGTTAAAATTACTAATTCATGGCTTCATGGAGCAAAACTTTATGTTGATGGTGAACTACGTGATTTTGATAAAAGTTTCACCGCAAATGGAAAAGTCGCTCTTTTATCTGCCAACTTAGGCGAATTTGGAATTTTAGAAATTTACCCTTCAGCATTTTTTACGGTAGAAATGGATGCATATCTAATTAAAAATAATTCAAAACAATATGTTTTTAGTTCACATAAACGTTTGAGCTTAGCTGAGCAAAGAACAGCGCAATAAGGTATATCTGACGACAGGTATTAGTGCTCCTTAACTTAGTAGTTCTTCCATATAGTCGGTTAAAAAGCTCATTAAAACTCTGATTCTACGATTATGTTGAACGTCAGCATGGCATACCAGCCAAAACTCTAAATTAGGTAATGTTATATCTGCCATAATTACATTTAACTCATGCCACTGTTTTATGAGGTGTTTATGAGTAATGGTAATACCAGCCCCCTTTTTTGCTAGCTCTATTTGTAGAGGCAAAAAGTCAGTTTTTAAATAGAAGTCTTTCTCGGAAACGGGAAAGCCAAGTTGTTTAATCGACTTTATAAATTGAGAGTCTTTGTCGTAACCTATTAAAGTATGTTGTTCAATCTCTTGTAAATTAATTGGTTGCCCATGTTTTAGTAAGTAATTATTACTGGCAACAAAATTTAGCTCAATATTCGGAAGGCGTTTAGCTATTAATTCTGGTTGAGTGGGTCTGAACATTCGCAAAGCAATATCAGCATCTCTTTTATGCAAACTTGTTGACTGATTAGAAATGTCTATTTCTACTTGAATTTCGGGGTAACGCTGATTAAATTTAGCTATTGCCTCTGGTAAATAATAAAGTCCGATAACTTCGTTAGCACTTATTCTGACATTTCCTGCCAATGACAGCGTCGAACCAGAAGCTGTACGTAAGAAGTGTTCTGACGCTTGCTGCATCATCTCACTACTTTCTATTAGTTTTGCTCCTAAATCTGTGATCTTTAGCCCTTGAGTACTACGTTCAAAAAGGGTTATTTCTAATTTTTTCTCTAATGAAGCTATTTGACGACTTAATGTTGGTTGCGAAGTATTAAGTGCTTTAGCTGCTTTTGATAAGCTGCCTAGCTTTGCAACGGCAGAAAAAACCTGGATCAGATCCCAAGACAAATGATTCATATAGTTCACTCTATAATCGTTAACTTCAATAATAACTAAGTTTACGTTATTCATATTTGAATAGCTATAGGTGTATTTTGACTATTCGCTATTAATTTATAGTAAGTATACTGAGCTCACTATTTAATAAAGTCCAATTTCACAACGTTGCTATTGATACGTATTAACGAAGTTGATTGGAGCATAAAGTTAACTATTGAAGGAAGGTATTATTATGTTTATAGGTCATTATGCTGTTAGTTTTGCACTTAAAGCCACTCAGAAAAAAGCCTCTTTGGGTTTATTGTTTATTGGTGTTCAGTTCGTAGATCTTTTGTTTTTTACGTTTACGCTATTTGGTATAGAGAGTTTTAAGCTCATTGAAAACTATACGGAGTCTACACACTTTCAGCTGGAATATATGCCATATAGCCATAGTTTGTTCGCCGTTTTATTATGGTCTTTAGCGATTTATTTTCTTTTAAAAAAATTGATAAAAAAAGAAAAACGGCAGAATGAAAAAATTACCGTAACGATGGCGGTAGCCATGGCTATTATTTCTCACTGGGCCCTAGATTTAGTGGTGCATACGCCAGACTTGCCATTATTTATAGATAATTCATACCTTTATGGTTTTGGTTTATGGAACAATGCGCTGCTGACTTATATATTGGAAGCTATTCTGATCGTAGGCGGGTTATGCATGTATTTAAAGTCTACTTATAAAGCAGGTGTCAATGATACGATTGCTTCTAAATACGGCATGATATGCTTTGTTATCGTTTTATTAAGTATTAATGTTATTAATATTTTTGGTCCACTATCGGTAGAAGACACGACACTAAGCACTGCAGTATCGGCTCTTATCGCTTATATAGTTTTTGCAATGATTGCTTTCTGGTTAGATAAAAAACGACATAGCGCATAATAAACGTATTAGCTTTGATAATAGGGGACTAAAGTACGAATTGTCGTGCTTTTTCCCTTGATAGATGAATAACTAATTGAATAGCCGTGTTTACTTGCTCCTTCAACAATGCTTCTAGAGCCCATGCCATGTAATTTTCCGTCGCCATGTTGGAATAAAATTATTTTATCTAACTCCTCTTGGTTCATTCCTTTGCCATTATCTGTAAAAGTAGCTACTAAGTATGTTTCTTTCATTTCTAAATGTACATCAAGCTCTGTGGCGTCGGCAGCAATGGCATTACTAACAATATTCTCTCGCAAACGTACAAGTTCAACAGGGTTTAAATAAGCACATTTAGGCTCATCAATCATAGTAACCTGTAAGTTTATTTTTATATTATAAATCTCCATTAATTGATCGTAAGCGGGTTTCGAATTATTAAGAAAGTGCTCTTGGACTGAGATCAAAACAAAATCTTTTTGGTCTTGTTCTGCTTTATTTGAACTATGATACGTTTGAGCTATCTCGTGTGATAAGTCTCTTGCTCTAAGCAAGCCTTTTGTCACATGCGAAGTGTAACTATTGTGTTGTAATTCAGGATTCTGTTGAATTAATAATTCAAAATACCCCAAAGCAATACCCAAATGGTTATTTACATCATGGTTTAAAAATAATAAATTTTTATTTATGCTCATCAATAAGCTCTGATATTTGTTCCCTGTTATATAACTTAGCCCATAATAGTAAAAAAATCTGCTCGTTAATTTTATTACCGCAAGAGTCAACTTTGTTCTAAAGTGCAATTAGAAACTAATATAAATTTCAAATGATTAAGCTAGATTTACACAAAACCTCGTTGTCTTGGGTAAAACATATGAAACAATCATTGACTGTGTTAATTTAAAAGGGTGATTCTATTTATTAAGTAATTTGGAAAAATGACATTATGACAAGGCAGTTTCAGTACAAATTAATTTCCGTTTTAATCGTACTTTGTTGTTTTGCTAGCCAAGCAAAAAATATTAATATTAAGGTTAACGATACTGTAAAAAAACCACTTGAAAACATAGTGGTGTATATAGAAGCAGAAAATAAAGCCTCATACGATAAAGAGCAATTATCTGATAAGCCTATTGCAACGATGGACCAAGTAAATCGTCAATTTTCTCCACAAATTTTAGTTGTTAATAAATCAACTAAAATTAACTTCCCTAATTCAGACAAAATAAAGCACCATGTTTATTCTTTTTCACCAGCTAAAACCTTCGAAATAAAGCTCTATAGCGATGAGCAATCTTCACCACTGTTATTTGAACAAGCGGGCGACGTAACATTAGGTTGTAATATACATGATTGGATGCTTGGCTATATTTATGTTGTTGATACGCCTTGGTTTGGCAAAACTGATTCGCAAGGTAATATTAATTTTGAACTTCCTGAAGGAAAATATAACATAAAATTATGGCATCCTTTATTTCAAGAAGCAGATCAAAATTTCAGCCGAAAAATAATTGTTAACCGAGATAATAAGCTAACAATTAACTTAAAAGAAGCAATGAAACCTGCCTATTCAGCATACGAAGAAGACGACGAATTAGATGACTATTAACTTTAAATCATTACAAAATCGTATATTAATGCGATTTATATTTTTATTGATGATCACAATAGCAATTATATTGTTTGTTACTTTACAGCAAACTTATCGCCACTCTGAAAGCCTAATAAATAAACAGTTTACGATTGCCGAATTAGTATTTACTGATAAATTAACGAACCACAGTCGGGCACTTTATCGTGGTATATCGCCTATTAGTAAAGATTTCAATTTTAAAAAGTTGGTTAATGCCGCTGAAAGTGATTCTAGGTCTGTATTAAGTGCAATGAATAATCACCAACGTCGCATCAATACTGATTTTTCGGCCTTGCTCTCAAGTGATGCTAAAACCATAGTGAGTAATATACCTTCTTCTTTAGCTACGTGGCCTGTTGAAAAAATCAGTCAATCTGGGAACAACATTCTCGTTTTAGATGAAACTCTTTACCTTGTTAGAGCTGTGCCAATTAGATTAATAGAGTCCTCATCTAAAATTAAAGCATGGTTAGTTATGGGAATAAAAATTAAAAAACTGATTAACGACGACCTGAGAAAAATATTAGGTTTCGACGTGACATTGGTGCTAAATGATATGGTAGGAGCATCAACATATCAGCCATTAAATAGCCAAGATAAAAAACTAGCTTCTCAGCTTTTTATTAATGAAATTCCAACCGTTGACAGAGACAATATGAGTTTCCAGGGTAAGTCTTTAGCATTATATCAGTTTGCTATGAAAGACAGTGATAACGAAAGACTTGATGTTATTTTTACTATCGACGAAGACCTTGCCTTTATCAATTTTACTCAATTAGCATCGCAACTTATTATCGCTATTTGTATCATTATATTACTCACCGTGTTGTTGTCATTTAGGTTTTCAAGATCTATTGCGACCCCTTTAAAAAACTTGGTAAATATTGCGAATAAAATTCAGTATGGAAATTACGTAGAAATTACTCATGACGTACGCGTTTCAGAGGTTAATAAGCTTTCTTTTGCATTTTCTAATATGCAAAGTGCAATTCAACAACGAGAACAAGATAATCACCAACTTGCTTTTTATAGTGTTTTAACTGGCCTTCCAAATCGAAATCACTTTATTCGCACCATGAACGAGCTTATTGAAGATGCCACTATGCAATTTGCAGTGATTCTAATGGATATAGATCGCTTCAAAGAAATTAACGATACTTTAGGTCATGAATATGGCGATAAAGTGTTGCAGGCTATAGCAACCCGACTTGAGAAAAGTTTAGTGCAAGGTGCTTATGTTGCATATCTTGAGGGCGATGAATTTGCGATGCTAATACCTTGTCAAAAGTCAGTAAAACCAGAGGTTTTAGTTGAGCCCGTAATTAAGGTTTTTGAGCAATTTTTTGAAATTAATAATATACAGTTAGATGTATCAGCTAGCATGGGTATAGCAATGTATCCAGAAGACTCTGATAAGGCTGATGGTTTAATGCAATTTGCCGATATTGCTTTATATGTTTGTAAAGACAAACATAATAGTTATGAACTTTATAATCAAAAGCTTAATACTCATTCGATATTACGATTGAATTTAATGTCTGAGTTACGCGGTTCACTCGAAAATGGTCATTTACAGTTGCACTATCAGCCACAAATAGAGATTTCGACTAACCAAGTAAAAAGCATTGAATGCTTAGTTCGTTGGCAGCATCCGGAACATGGCTTTATTTATCCTGATGACTTTATTCCTTTGGCAGAGCAAACAGGAAACATTCGCTATCTGACCAAATGGGCTATTGAAGAAGCCTTAAAACAATACAATAAATTAAAAGAAAATGGTTTTAATATACATATGGCTGTCAATATTTCAGCTATTGATCTTACTGACTCTGACTTGGTAGATTTCGTTAAAGAAGCGCTTACCGAACATAATGTCGAGCCGAAGATGCTGATGTTAGAAGTTACAGAAAGTGCCATTATGTCTGATCCAGAAAAAGCGATAACCGCTTTGAATAAATTAAAAAATATGGGAGTGCAACTCTCTATTGATGATTTTGGTACTGGTTATTCCTCAATGGAACAACTAAAGCGCACACCGGTTAACGAACTTAAAATTGATAAGTCTTTTGTTCTTGAATTAATATCTAGTAATGAAGATGCAATTATTGTTAAGTCGATCACCGATTTAGCACATAACTTAGGTTTAAGTGTTGTAGCTGAAGGTGTTGAAAATAAGCAAAGCCTTGAAATATTAAATAAAATAGGGATAGAAACTGCACAAGGGTATTTCATTAGTAAAGCCATTCATACTGATGAATTTTTACCTTGGTTAGTTAATTATGAAAAAAATAATGTTTAATCGAAAGTATATAAATATATTTACCATACTCTTATTTTTAAGCTGTTCATCGAATGCTCGAGAAATAGAAGTAAAAGGCCTAATTGAAGCAGGGTACGTCAAAGCTGACTATGACCAGCCTTGGTTAAATAGCTGGATGGACGAAGGCGTCGGTATATTACGCTTTAATGACGACGATAAATTTATGCTAACGCAAGGTATTATAGAAATAAGCGGAGACTTAATTTCCGATATTAGTTTCGACCTTGTTGGCAACTATACTCCTGATGGAGATAAAAAATTCGGCTTAACTGAAGCCTATTTAACTTATGCACCACTAAATAAAGGCTTAAGGCATAAAGTAAAATTGGGCATGTTTTATCCTAAAATGTCTCTTGAAAATGTAGCTACTGGCTGGACTAGTCCGTATACATACAGCTTTTCGGCAATTAATTCCTGGATTGGTGAAGAGCAAAGAACCCTAGGTGCAGAATGGTCAATAACACGTAGCGGCAGGCAACATAACAGTCCGCATAGTTTTACTGCGCTAGCTTCTATATTCAAGGCTAACGACGGTTTGGGAAGTTTATTAGTTTGGCGTGGTTGGGCTCAACATAATAAGCAAACTTTATATAATGAAAAAATTTCGTTTGCCAATTACTTTAGTTTACAAGAACAACCTATAGATACGCCCAACGCTGTTGAGCCTTTCATCGAAACAGATGGCGACTTGGGCTACTACTTAGGTGCTCATTGGCGGTACTTAAAGCAAACAGACGTACGAATTTATTATTATGATAATAAAGGTGACCCATTTTCTATTGAAACCAATAGGCAGTATGCATGGAAAACTCGATATTACTCTGTTTCGTTGCAACATAAATTTTCAAAAAACTTTAGAGTGTTAGCCCAATGGTTAGAAGGGGACACAGGAATGGGCAGCCAAGAGAAAGGGGTATTTACTGATATTTCTTCTTGGTATGTGATGTTAAGTTATAAGTTAGCTGATCATAGGTTTTCATTACGACACGACCAATTTAAAGTAGAAGATACTGATATAAATGAATATGACCCAAATGAAAGTCGTGGCGATAGTATTACTTTGGCTTGGCGTTATAATTTTGATAAAAACTGGAATGTCGGCGCAGAGTTTATTAAATCTACCTCATATAACGAAAATAGAACATTATGGCGAAATTGGGCGCCGGAACATACACAAAAACAATACATGGCAATAGTACAATATAGGTTTTAACTTAATTACTGTACTTATAATTTGGCTTACTAGAAGGCTATTAATTTACTCTAGATAATAATTAAAGTTAATTAATTAGAAAGGCTGCCGATACAATAAATATCGGAACTTATTTAAGGTCTTCAGATGAAAGCTAAGTTAGAAGTAAACACAATCAAGTTAACTCAAAAATACATGGATACAGAAGTTGCTCAGCAATGTATGCAATTCAATAAAGAAATGTTAAGAAAGTTAAACGAAAAAGCATTAAATAGAGCATTTCAACTCGATAGAGCTCGTACATAAAACAGTGATAGCAGGTTACTTTTTTCGTTATAGTTTATTAATTTTCAAATGATGATTAATCACTTTATAACTAAGATGAAATATTACTCATGGATCAGGTCAAATGGTCGCCGAAGGGAAGCATTTTGAGTTATACCAAGCACGAGTAATAACCAAGTTAGTGTAGAGTAATAGCGTATTAATCCTCTAGTTTGATCGTGTGTGATTGCAATATGAATAATAATAAATGAAAAAACTATTCCTTCTTATTACCTTTGTTTTTGTGTTTTCTGTTATAGGAATAGGCTATTTACTTGTCTCATTCGCACCTCCTGAACACGCCATTTATCAAGTGTCATCAACCAAGTTACCAACTCGTTATTCTAATTTTGAAAAGTATATTCAATCGACTAAGCATTGGATTTCACAAAACCGTGAATTTGTTACTGACAATACAGCCCAAGAGCTTCTGGCAAATACACCGTTTGAATTAAAAGCAAAAAATAAAGGCGGGTTAAGCCGAGGCATCATTTTAGTTCATGGGCTTGGTGATTCACCCTATTCGTTTGTTGATATCGCCAATCAACTTTCAGAACAAGGCTTTCACGTAAGAGTTATATTATTATCTGGACATGGCTCTAAACCAGCAAACCTTATAGCTACCTCTATAAAAGAATGGGAAAATCTTCTTAACCATCAAGTTACTATGTTTAAAAAAGAAGTGGATCATTTATATTTAGGAGGGTTTTCCACGGGAGCTAACCTAGTCACGACTTTAGCTATTCATGATCAAAGCATTGAGGGATTATTGTTATTTTCACCTGCATTTCGCCACCGCTCTGGGGCAAGCAAATTCTCATACTTATTAAATTCGCTCAATCCATGGCCATTTCATAAAGCGAAGCAAGCGGATAATTTTGCAAAATATAGCATTGTACCAAATAATGCTGCAGTTCAATTTAGTGTTAGTAGTCAGCAAGTAACCGATAATTTAGCAATGAAAATATTTGAACGCCCGACTTTTATGGCGATAAGTGAGCAAGATAATGTTATAGATACCGAAGGAGCATTAGCATTATTTAAACAACGATTTACACACCCAAAGAGTCGATTACTTTGGTTTGGGAAAAAAACTAAAAATGATGACAAGAGGGTTTTGGTCCTTGATGATTATTTACCTCAACAAAGAATCAGTAATTTTTCACATATGAGTGTTCTTTATGCACCGAGCAATGCTCATTACGGTATTAATGCCGACTATAAGATATGTAATGAAAGCCCTAGTTCTCGTTTAGGCGCACTTTGTGCTCAAAGCAACGAACTTTGGTATTCAGCTTTTGGTTATAAAGAAGCAGGCAAGGTCCATGCTCGATTAACTTATAATCCATGGTTCAGTGAAATGAGCTCTGTTATCAATTCTGTTTTTAATTAGGTTATTTATCTCGTTAATTATCCAGCTTAGTTATTATGATTTTACGACGCTATAAATTAGTGGCCGAGATCACTCAGCCACAAATGTTATATTTAGCAGATACTCTTATGTAATTAAGCTGAATAGCTCAGAGTTTTTTAGAAGCGGTAGGTAATATAAGCGCCGGCGGCACGGTCAAAACTATTATCAAGTTTATAACCATTTTCTTGCGCGTCAAAACTAGAGTAGCCAGCAAACACACCAATATCAGTATTTTTGCTATAGGCATAATTAACACCAAGGCTAACTTTATGCGCATTGTTTTGGTTAAAATCTTTTAAGTCTCGATAAGTGTAACTAGCCGTTGCGGCCCAGTCTTTTGCTAAGTTAGCTTGTACGCCAATAGAGTAACGGTATTCATCTTTATTCTTCAACTTTTCTTCATCCCACTTTACATAACCTAAAGAAAAAATCATTGCGATGTCTTTATTAAAAACATATTTACCATTTAAGTCGGTACCATAAGCAACTGAGTCGCCATTAATGACTGACTCTTGAAATCCTCTAACACCTAAACCTACGGCTAACTCAAGACCTGTTTCATTATCAGTACGAGCTAAAAATCGATAATTAACACCACCGAGGCCAAGGGTTAAATTATCAGTTAAGCCATATGCTGCATTTAAGTTTAGATGGACACGCTTTTTATCTTCTTCTTCTGCCCAAGCTAATGCACCACTAACTGCAATAGTGCCATCTGCTAATGTTAAAGGTCTCAATACAGGATTTTCAGGATATTCAGTTTCTGCAAAAACAGTAGAAGAGGCCAAAAGTAATGCAATGCTAATAAGTGATTTGTTCATAATAGTTATTCCCTAAGTTTTATATTTTATGTTTTGAAATTTATGGGAGTATCTTAAAAACATATCGTGTTCGCTTCCTTATGGTTTTTGTCTACTAAATGTCTAACTAGTGTGACAAATTGTAAGAAAAGGAAGATTAATGAAGATGAATTGGGCTATTTACACGGCTTAGTATCTTAGAAATGATGACGATTAAGTTTAGGAAAAATTTAGCAGAGAGTATATTGAGCTTACATTTCATTACCTAAGCGGGCCGCTTGATGTATATCCTGATAAAATCACTGTTAAATTTCGCTAAAAATGTAATTTTGTCTATTTCGCTTTTACGCTACTATAAAGTGATCTAACTGAAATATTCTACGGTTACAGCTATTTTCAAAAATGAGTTCATATGAAAAATAGAAAGAAACTAATAATGAGAGTGGCAGCAGCAGTTGTATCTGTCACTTGTATATATCTTTTCGCGCCGTGGAAGGCTGGGATTTATTATTTTTATCCACTTCATTCAACGGTACAAGAACAAGTTGATGACAC